>Ga0256868_10000074_pt1 | contig 57292 bp, 46 predicted proteins | sample RVTome_13_FD_187341 | JGI IMG/M metagenome (GOLD analysis project Ga0256868, IMG submission 187341) | Soil microbial communities from uranium-contaminated site in the Upper Colorado River Basin, Wyoming, United States - RVT92D227 HiSeq ...
GTGGCTTATCGAGTATAACTTCAATCGCCCCCACCAATCCCTTGCCTATCTTGCTCCTATACAGTATATTGAAAAACAACTTGCTAAAATCCGCAGTCCAGTGTTACCCATGTGGTCAGCCAGCACAGTTTGTTGTAAAACACAAGGCTGGTCAAGTATAATTAGACCACCTGATTGCAGAGGCGGGTCCGCAAAATGGTAAATGGTTGTATTCACAAGATCACAAGCACCCATCAGCACATCTGTCAGATCCCTCGTCAAAGGTTTCGTCCTGACCCAGCGCACCGATTGTAAGAGCGCCCGAACAACTGAGTATTACGAAAGTAATCTCCGTCGTTTTCTGTGGTATGCCGAGCAGCAGCAGTGGCCCGATGATGTCTGCATGATTACGGAGTGGAATATCAGGGAGTTTCTGGCCTATACCGGGAGCGAAGGAAACAGGTGGGGTCTTTCGGGCAACGGGTCGGAATCTAGCCGGCCGAAGGCCACTTACTCTACAGTCCATCACTACTACGCTGTGCTCAAGGCTTTCTTCAACTGGTGTCTTAGGGAAGGCTTCGTTTCTGAAAGCCCGCTCGCAAAGATCAAACTGAAGGCCCCCAGACCGAATGTAGTTCAGCCGTATTCCAGTCAGGACATTTTGAGGTTGATAGCCATATGTGACTATGACTACAAGAACAACGCTAGGTTGCTCGGGAGCCGCAACAAGGCGATTGTACTGATGTTCCTGGATACTGGGCTCAGGGCTAGTGAACTGGCCAACATTAAGCTTGATGAGATAGACTCTGAACGAGGTTGGATCAAGGTCAAAGGAAAAGGTGCCAAGGAGAGGGTAGTCAGAATAGGAGCGACGGCACAGAAGGCTCTCTGGCGCTACATCGTATGTCGTGAGAAGAGCAACTGCCAGAACCTATGGATAACTGAGGAGGGGAAGCCCCTTGATGTAAGCGGTGTCCAAACGATGATCACGAGGTTGAAAGAACGTGCCGGACTGACAGCTAAGGGTAATTGCCACAGATTCCGGCACACCTTTGCTCTGCAGTTCTTGAGACAGGACAGGAATCCTTTCAACCTGCAGTATCTGCTCGGGCACTCTGATCTGAGAATGGTGAGGCACTACGTATCTACGCTGGGCATGGAAGATGCCCTGAAGGCTCATGAAGGAGCCAGTCCGGCGGACAGTCTGGGTTTGAGGTAGGAAGACATGCCAAAGCTAAACGACCGTAGGATAACTAAGGGACGCGCTGTCAGTCTGCTGGTACGTCTCTACTTGGAAGAGCCCGAGTTCTGCAGCGAGCTATACCAGATTTGTCAGAAGCATAGTGAAGTAGTGCTCGAATTCATATCAAAGCAGATTGAGCTTCTGGCGCACTGCAGTGCAACCCTGACGCCTGAAGAATACTACAGGACGTTTCGCGAGTTGTATGTATTCCTCACACGACCAACTGCCAGCCATGCCCTTCCTTTGGACGTAACCCATCGATTCGAAGAGATGAAGAACATGTGTCTGGAACTGCGACCGTACTTCACGGATCTGGAACAACTCGCCTACAGGTGGAAGCTTAGGGCTCCCTGGGCAGGACCGATGCTGCATCTAGACTATCTGCATGACTGTCTGAAGGGATTGGGCATGCCGGACGCCATAGACGTAACCTCTGAGCAGTTGGAGCTGGTGTATCCCTGGCCACCACCTATCCCGCCCTTGGAAGTCAAGGTGTCCGCTTGGGCCTTTGTTCTTTTTGGTCGGGAAGAGATCCGAATCGATATTGCGGAGAAACTGAAGAACTACGAGGAACAACTTAAGGCACTTGGTCTCACAGAATACCCAAGCTCACTTCACAAACACGCCAGATGGTGGTTTCAGCATTTTGTCCACGGCAAGAAATACGATGACATAGCGCAAGAGGAAACGTATTTGCCGGGCGGGTCGTTAGTGTCTTACGGGAGAAATGTCGGGGAGGCGGTGCGTAGATTCTCCAGGTTGATGGGAATTGATATCAGGAATCTGAATACAATTCGCTGACTGCTTTTACGGACGTCGTAAAATCAGCCCTCCTGACTGTTGCCCCATGCTAAGCTAGCTTTGTACGCTAGTTTTTTTCTTTCTGGAGATCGCATGACTTTGACAGTCGCTGAGGCAGGCAGACGTGGAGGGCTCAGGTTGCTCCAGACTCGGGGGCGCGATCACTTTGTGGTGATTGGGAGGAAGGGGCAGGAAGCGATGCGCCGGAAACACCCGAACATGGCGGCTGTGTGGGGCAAGCGCGGTGGCAGGCCTCGAAAATTTACGCTGGCCCAGTACATGGGGGAGGCCGGGAAATTAGTACAAGGAGGATGCGGACCCGCCCTGGACTATCCTGGCTCCCCCGCCCATTATACAACGGAAAGATACATAGACTCTGTATAGCAAGATACCGAATTCAGCTTAAGTGAATCATGAAGACTTACCCGGAACCTTCCGAAGTAACACTGCTGGAAGAGACGGCAACGAACCTCCGTGACAAGCTGCTGATTCACCTTCTGTTCCATCTCGGCTGCCGGATTAGTGAGGCTTTAGCTTTGACAATTGAGGATGTGGATTTCGAGCATGGCATAGTTACGATTAAACATCTGAAAGCCAGCCTGAAGCTATCCTGTACTGAATGCGGCCACAAACTTGGCAGAAGTCACACGTTTTGTCCGAGCTGCGGGAGCAGAGTCACGAAGGCTCAAGTTGAGCAGCAACAGCGTCATCGCCAAAGGGTATTGCCGGTTGACGCCGATACATTGAGACTACTCAAGGAATATGTCAGGCGTGGTGGTCCGGTTGTGAAAGAGGGCAAGAAGGTGATTTTCGGCATCAACAGGCATCGGGCATGGCAGGTTGTAAAGGAATGTGCCGAAAAAGCAGGCTTACCTAAGCTGGCTAATCCCGAGACCGGAAAGACGCACAACATTAGTCCGCATCGCTTGCGAGATGGATTTGCGGTGCATGCAGTAAAGCTTGATGACTCTGGCGACGGCTTGAGACTGCTCCAAGAGCATTTAGGCCACCAGAGTTTCAACACCACAGCCCGGTACAGAAAAATATCAGGCACAGAGCATCGAGAGTGGTACCGGAAACTGTGGAGCAAGGAAGAATGATCGGCACATCTTCTATCTCGGAGGTGAGACAAAGTGCCTGAGCTACTAAGACCGCCTCGAGGTGGATTCCTGCGAAGTGTTGGCTGCGCCGAGTTCATTTGGAAGTTTCTGCTGGGGCAGGGCCCACACGGTTCGCCGGCAATTGACCCCGAGGTCGGTGCCCCGCAAGCCGATATTTTCTACTACTACAAGAGGGCACTGATGCGAGCTACTGCACTGGACCAAGCGACGATCGCTGAGGAGAAGCAAGCCCGTCGAGAAGAGCGCTCTATAGAGCCTGCCAACATCGAGAAACTAACCGAGTGGTATCTGTCGCGAATACCTTACAAAACTCGAGGCTGCCGATTCCATTCTTTCATTGTCTACTTCTCGACACTTCGGCGGCTGGGCTGGGTGGAACCTACCGGGCGAGAAGAGCCGTCAAGTTTCCAGGACCACTATCCACCGGGTCCGCCACGTCGATATTTCCGGCTCACAAAGGCGGGCCGAGAGGCAACCGAGACAGCCTGGAGAAACCCCTGTCGTATTCTTTACGGCTAATGTGGCGCTGACCGGGCGTAAAGCCAATAACAGATAGTCTTTATTCATGAAATACAGGGAAGATCAGAAGAGGGACTCTTGTTCAGAGAGCGTTCACAGAATGTTCAAAACATTGTTCAAATGCTGGTCGTATTGTTCAGGTCAAGTTCAAATACCCAGGATCTGTCGCTGCGAAAATCATCTGTAAAAGGAGACTAAGAGTGGAGAAGCTAACAACTAAGAAGAAACTCAGCGTCCTCATGTCCTATTTCCGTGGGCTGAGCTACGACGAAATCGCCGCAAAAAGCGGTGTCAGCAAAGGCACGGTCGCCAACATAATTGCTGACCTGAAGACAGGGAGCTATCCCGAAGCGGGTGACGTAGGTGACCAAATTGAATTACTTCGGGATCTATCCCTCGATTTGAAACGGTTGAATTTAAGTCCCGGGCAATGCGCTACCGGACTCATATTTCTGAACCGCATCAATGAATGCGGGCTCGATCCAGCCGATATCGACCACTGGCAGATGATCCTGAAGTCAGTGCCGAACCAGGAGGATGCCGAGGAGTTTGTCCGTCTGGTCTACAGTATTCAGGAAGTCCAAAAGAGAACAGGTCTGGATCTCGAGGCCCTTGCCTACAAAGTCCATGAACTGGAGAAGAGAGCTGCCGACCTGGAGTCCATATCAAACAAGGTCAAGGACTGCAAAAAGGAGCTTTCTGAGCTGACCAAGCGGCGGGAGCAGCTTACCAGCGTCGTAGCCCTTCTTGAGCAGAAAGATGAACTGCTGGGCCCCCGGGTCAAGGACTTACAAGAGCGTGAAGAGGCCTTGTCGCGGCGGACTGCGGATATGGAGCCGAAGGTCCAGAAGGCGGAGACGACCCTCTCCGCTCTGAAGGGTGAGATGCAAAAGCTCAAAGATGCAGGGTTTTCCCTCAAGGAACTAGCTGAGTTCAATGAGAAGTTACAGGTGATTGCACAGCATCACGCTATCGACCCCGCCGGACTCAAGGGCCGGTTACTACACGAGCTGGAGAATCTTGAAAAAGGGCTGGGATTCGAAACACTGATCGAGAGCCGGCAGCGGGAGCTGGATGACGCAACAGACTCTCTCGTCACCATCCAAAATGAGATAGAGGTCACTAAAGCAGTTCTTGATAGCCTCAAACAAGAGAAGATGAACCTTGAGGTCACTATCCGGGAAACACGAGAGAAGGTAAGCCAACAGATTGGCATGATCATCCCCATGGCTGAGGAGACAATCGATAAACTGGGGCAGGATCTGCGACTTGGTACCGAGGAAGCTCTGGCGGAGATGCGCCGGCTCAGAGACGATGCGATCGAGGTGGGTAGAGAAGTCGGTCGATCCGAAGGAATTCTACAGGTTAACCAATGGCTGCGTGAACTGATGGCCCTGGTGCAGGGTGAGGATGGCGTTGAGGGTAAGCGCGTCAGAGTTATTGCCCTATCGGTCTTGAGGGCTCTCCACATCTGGCTGGAGCGTCAGCGGTCTGTGTCCCTCACCCTTCCGTTACTTACCGTCAAGACCTTGACTAGCGAGCTGGAAGCATGGCAACCCTGAAGATATCTCATAGCTACCTGGAGGATCTGCGGTCTGAGGGGAAGGCCCTTATCGAAGGTGCTTCCGCCCTGAATGGGCTGTTTGACAAAGAGGAAGCGCGTCTGAAGCGGGAGGATGAAGCATCAACCCTGAGAGCAGCATATCGTACAGTTTTGGAGCGACTGGAGCGGGCAAAATGGAGCGAGAGCTGCGCATGCTATGGAGACAGTAGAGCCAAATTGATCTTCTCATTTACGGGACTCGCCGCAAAGATCATTGTGGCAGCAACAACAGAGAGCGAGCGGACACGGAACATCGTAAACACTGTTTTTGCCCCGGAAGGTCACAAAAAGCCCTTCGGTACGGTCATGGTTTGCGTCGGACCAGAAGGGCTGCCTGACGATGTACGAGTTGCCTTCATATCTCAGTTAGCTCGTGAATCAAATCGCCCACAAATCGAGATTATGAGTAAAGTGCAGGACAATGGCTATCTTCTCTTCAGTGAAGAGGCATTCTCTCTCCTGATTGAGAGCTTAATCGACGCTGTTCGTGGAGGAAAACTACATTTACCTGTATCGAGGGACAAACTGGTGGAGATTGCAGCATTGGGCAAACCAAAGTCCGCCATCAAGGTCATAGAAGTGAAGTAGACTGCCCCATTTCTGGGGATGCTCGTCCTCTCAGCCTTGCCGTTGATGCTGCTGCCGGCCCTCCGCTGCTCCCCTGAGCAATCCTCTACTATATGGTTAGATTGGCATTTCGCCATTTGAATCAATTTCATTCATCCCAGGCAAAATGAAGCTGCCCGCCGAATATCATGAGAATATAGGTTCATTCTGTTAATGAACTTAATGTCCTTTTGTTGGACAATAGATACTGAATAGATTGCACCTTAACAACTGAATATCAGATAAGCCTGGCCTGAGCGCTTGCTCACATCGGGCAAATATACGGAAAGGGGGCAAGCGATGACAGGGCACTGTAGCAATTGCCATAAGGTATGGACACTAGAAGAAAGGCAAGGCGTTTGCCGATGGTGTGGACAGCCCGCAAGTTGCCAAACCACAACGACAAAGCCTCGCCAGCTAAAGTCTAACGAAAGAAGAAAGGTAAGGCAAGCCGACAATGGCAAAAACGGCTATGACCATTTGCCAGAGCCGTATTTGACCTATTACAAAATAGCTTTGCGGTTTGGTCACAAGGCGTTACTGGATGAGCAAGAAGACTTACTACACGACATCATTGAAGGGCTTGCCAGAGTAGCGAAGGATAAGGCGCTCAGTGAAGCTGCTATGTATCGGATTGCCGAGCATATCAAAGACCATTACTGGTATAAACACTACGCATACCATAATGGGCTAGATTGCCAGCACTGTAGCAAGGCACAGCGGGCAAAGTGTAGAACAGCCTGGGCCTATTCCGATTGGGCCTACTACGATTGCCACAGAGCTATCACTCTGGAAAGCATAAACCGGCCTATCATAGACAGCGAGGGCAATATCACCGACCTTGCCGAGCTGATAGCCGATGATAAGGCTTTGGATTTGGAAGAATGGCTAGACGCCAAGACTTTCCTAATCGGAGCGCCGATTAGGCTGAAGCAAATAGCACTAAAGCTACGCAAGGGCGATACTCTAAGCCATCCCGATAGGGATTACCTATACAAACTAAGGAAAAAACAGCAGTACGCCATGGTTTAGGGCGACTTTTTGACCAATTTCGGACTTATATATTAGTGGAAGCATCGTATAGGCTTGCGAGGTTCAGCTATGCGAGGCTTACTACTAGGCGACCAATAGACTTTGCCCAGCTATTGTAATCGCCAAAGGGGGTGTTCTAATAGAACAACTTAATATCGTGGGCAAACGCTCAGGCGAAGGCTTTGTGGCTCACAAGGCTAAACTGGTAAACGCCCTGTCCAGAGCATTAGCCGATAGGCTATTGCTTATGGACTTCACTATTGGGCGGAAAGGCTTGCTAGGCTACATTAAGGCTCTTAGTGGAAGCAATATCGTCAAGATAGTGCCTTCTGCTAACGGCAGTGCTAGCGAGGCGCAGGCTGCTGCTAAAAGGCTGAAGGTAGTTTGTGGAGCTACTACCAGCTACCTTGAGGACACGGCATGGATTGGCGATAAGACACCGATGACCCTTGCCGAAATCAGAGTATGTCCAGATAACAGCGTCAAGCCAAATCTGGGAAGCTTGGAGCTATCAGAGGCAATCAGCAGAGTGCTTCCCTTTACCGCTAAGGATGACAAAAGACCAGTTCTCCAATGCGTTCTCTTTAGGGCGAAGGAAGGCAAGCTGTCTCTGGTTGCCAGCGATGGCTTTAGACTGGCGACTGTTACACTGGATTATGACGATGGCGAGGGCGAAGTGTTAGTCCACAAAGACGAGCTAAGAGGCATAGCCAATGCCTTACGCAAGGCAAAGAGGGTAAGGCTAGGCTTTGAGGCAAGGGGTGATACTCTTGATGGTATGAGCTTGATAATTGACACCGAAGCGATACGCTATCAGTGGCGTGGCGCTGAGGGGCAATTCCCTGAATATGAGAAGCTCATCCCTGCGGAGTTCAACACCATAGCGCACCTTGATACCGTTGAGGCTGTCAAGGCTGTGTATTCCTTCAGAGCCTTGTCGGACAATCCCAAAGACTATCCCATAGACCTTACCATTGGCGAAGGCAAGATAGTTATGGCTAATCCCGATGAGAAGGGAGAAGCCATAATCCCTGCTGACACCGATGGACAGGGTTCTGTGAGGGTAGATGGGAGATACTTAGCGGAAGCTCTCAAGGCTTGCGGTGGTATGGCGGACTTCAAGCTCGTCAATGCCTATTCTCCAATGCTCTTTGCCAATGACGGCTATCAAGTGCTCGTGATGCCCTTGATGACTCCAAAGGCAAATGAGGCGATGGAGCGAGACAGGCAAGCCAAAGACCAAGCCGAAGCACCAGCGGGAACTGAAGCGCCAGCCGAAGCTGAGGTAATAGCCGAAGCTGAGGAAATAGTAACGAAAGCGAAAAAGGCGAAGCGTAGCCGTAAGAGAGAGCCAGTAGCCGTAGCATAAGAGCGTTTGACCGAAAACAACCACGCACAGGAAGGCGGCGGTAGCCGCCTTTTTGTGCTTTTTTGTAGGGGTATCCTTGCCCCATGCGGGGTTAGGATACCCCTTTTTTGTGTGTGGCGAGGGCAAGAAAGGGGGAAAATGAAGTGCCAATTCTGCGGGCAAGACGCCCCTGGCCTGACAAAGCTGCGTCTTTACACACCGCAAGGAATCTTGGTTTGCGAGGAATGTTATAAGGCGATAGACAGCCATCGCCACAAGCCTTACTCAAAGATAATGGACAAGCTAGCTCTGGTTGAAGCTGGTTACCATGTCAATCGGAAGCTGGCAAGAAATCATATATAGGCTGGCTTTGACTGGGACAAGGTGCGAATGAATAGGGTCGAGGTTAACTCCTCGGCCCTATTTTTTTGCCTTTGAAGTCACATTCTACGCTTTTGTGCAATTCCAGCCTCAGGCACATTAGCGCTTAGGCTCGACCATACAAGCTCAAGCCGTGTTAAGAAACTGGCTGCCAACTCAGGAAGGGATAGGTGTGCCCATCAACGATATTCCAGGTGTAGGAAGGGTTGCGTGTGCCAGGATTGGCGACTGTGATTATGTTCCAGCCTGCCCCTGAGAAAGTGGTAATGCTCTTCATTTCTGCTGTGGTCTTGCCTGTCCCGCCATCCGAAGTGGCTTGTCCGCTGGTCTCAGTATCCCAGAAGGAGTTGTACGTAGTGCCCCCTCTAGCTCCCATCAGACCGCCAACCTTCCGCTCGCCAGTCACGATACCGCTGGAATAGGAGTTGCTGATAGTGCCGCAATTCTCTGGAGTACAATAATCATATCCCACCAGACCGCCAATATTCTGACTGCCAGTCACGCTGCCGCTGAAATAGGAGTTGCTCACACTACCCAAATTCCATCCCACCAGACCGCCAATATTCTGACTGCCAGTCACGCCACCAGTGGAATAGGACTTGCTCACGGTGCCGACACTCTCTCCCACCAGGCCGCCGACCTGCTGGTAACCAGTTACGTTTACATTCTCGACACCCAGTTGACTGACTTTTCCACCAGAACCAATGTATCCAAACAATCCGACTGGCGCAAGAAAGTCAAAGTGTAAGCCTAAATTCCAGATCTTGTGGCCATTTCCATCAAACTCTCCGGCAAGATAGGGGATGTAAAAGTTGGGGTGATTACCTAGATTCAGGTCGTTTCTCAACCTGAATTTGAGCGAATCATCCTGACCAAAGGCGAGCAGCTGTTTGAAATCACTGACATCGTTTATCAGATAATAACCATCTTCTTTAGAAAGCCTTTCATTGACATCCAAGAACTTATCATTGGCCAGCCATTGGTCGAAGTCTTCATTGGACAAAGCTCCAATAGTGATAATGCGCCTGTCATTATTGATGAGAACCTCATCGTAATTATAGTAAGAATTGCTCACAGTGCCCCCATGCCATCCCATCCATCCCACCAGACCGCCAACAGACCCATAACCAGCTACTCTGCCGGTGGTCCAGGAGTTGCTTACAGCGCCATCATTTTCTCCCACCAGACCACCAACATAAATATTGCCAGTTATGTCTATGTTCTCAGCACTCACTCCAGTGACTACTCCAGTAGAGGCAAGGTATCCAAATAATCCCACTTGCCTGGCAAAATCAAAGTGGAAGCTCAAATTCCAGATCTTGTGACCGTTGCCATCAAACTCTCCAGCCAGATAAGGAATGTAAAAGTTGGCTTCAGTACCCAAATCGAGGTCGTTCTTCAATCTAAATTTCAGTGAAGGGTTCTGACCAAACGCGAGTAGCTGTTTGAAATCGCTGACATCATTTATCAGATAATAACCATCTTCTTGAGAAAGCCTTTCCTTGACATTCAAGAATTTATCGTTGGCCAGCCATTGCTCAAAATCTTCATTGGACAAAGCTCCAATAGTGATTATATTTCTGCCATTGATGAGAACCTTATCGTAACTATAGTAGGAATTGCTCACCGTGCCGTCATGATTTTCTGCCACCAGACCACCAGCACTCCACTTGCCACTAACGCTCCCTGTGAAATAGGAGTTGCTCACAGCACCTTGATTATTCCATCCCACCAAGCCGCCAACCTGCCAGGAGCCAGTCACGTTACCAGTGGAATAGGAATTGCTCACAGTATGCCAATTCCCCCCAGCCAGACCACCCACGTTCCCAGTGCCAGTAACGTCCCCGCTGGAATAGGAGTTGCTCACAGTACCCCAAGTCCCTCCCACCAGAGCGCCAACCATGGTGTCGCCAGTTACGCTACCTGTGAAATAGCAGTTGCTCACAGCACCTTGCTGATTCCATCCAAATCCTCCTGCCAGACCACCAACATTGGCACGACCAGTCACTTCGGCGTTCACCACGCCAAGATTCTCGATGACTCCCTCATTAGCACAACCGAAAAGCCCCACACCATCTTCATCAGGGCGACCAATAAACAGGTCTCTTATCTCGTATCCCTGGCCATCTAAACTACCGGTAAATGAGTCAACAAAGCCACTAATCCAGGAGGAAGTTGGGTCAAGAAGGAGACTTCCAATCGGCTCCCACCCCTTTCCCTGATTGGCTGTCAGACTCGCCAGCTCTTCATAACCGGCAGTGATGGAATCAAGGTCGTTCATTAGAACATAACTGCCGCCCAGGTTGTCTCTGATGGCATCCAAGTCATACCAAGTTCGTATTTCCGCTGCTTTTAGAGCAAAGTTAGCGGTGACCGTTGCGTAACGAGCTGGCATGGTGAAGGTAGTCCGTGCAGCATTAGCATTAGCGAATGTGCCCACTGGCGCCGTCCAGTTAACAAACTGGTAGCCCACAGCGGCTACTGCTGCTATGTTGACTATAGTGCCTTCTGCGTAAGGTGAAGCATTAGTCAAATCAGTTGCATTTCCGCTACCAGCAGGAGCTACGGCCATGGTCAGATCATACCGAGTAGGAATAGGTGCAGGAGCGCAGCTTACCAGCCCTCCAATTAGGGCTGCCGTAATCAAAACGACGCCGAATCTTTTCATATATACGAGCGCTGAAGTATTATTGTATCACTACTGAAGGAATCATAAATAGGTGCGATGTCCTAAACATGCTACGGAGATGGGTGCCGCAACACTAACTTGCTACGGCATAGGTAACAATCCAAGTAATTGTGCAATTTCACAGTCAGCAATACTATAATCTTCCCGGAGTTGCCCGGGCTCCAGTCGTGCTAAATGGGGATTGAGCCCCTTGTCCAGAGAGTCTGACAGATAATCATGCTTCAGTGACAACTAAAACAATCCCCTGATCCTTCGTCCAGGAACACCGCCGGGTATTTGGCTGAAGAGGCTGCTAGAAATCCTGCGTCATGTCCACTGGCCGGAGCAAGTACCTACCTAGCTCCTGCAAAAAGCGATTGATGCCGTCCATCAGGAATTTCGTATACCAAGGAAACGCAGAGTTTCCTACCTTAGAGGACGTCAAGCTCTGGTTTGAGAACTATGAGACCAAGTGAAGGGGTGCCCCGGATGAATCCTACTTTAACAACAATGCCTGCGCTTTGCTACGGAGAGGTAGGAAGGCTTTTGAGTTCGCCTGTGATGCCTAGAATAGAGGAGTGTCCAAAACCAAATGCTATTATCGGCTCAACTCTTGAAACCGCATCGCTCCGCCACAATGCGGGAACCTCAGGCGGGCCCAAACGCATAGAGTTTACCAGTACTGGGACTTAATGGATTATCACATGAGCCCACAAAGACCCAACCTAACGCAGTCAACCAAGTCTGGGCTACGGCAGGAGAAGAAGTTACGATTAGCTCTGTATAAGGCATACCGTAACTCCCCAACAGCGTCCCATCCCACTTTATGGAGTAAATTGCTCCCAGCCCAGAACCGCCTACGAAGACTGTCAAGTCTGGCGCGTATGCTACAGCCGCGCTGGAAACTATCGACGTGGAACTTGTCTTATATTTCCAAGAGCCAGAAGAGCTACTGTCCCATCTCTGGCCCATAGGCAGGCTTGGATCGTAGGTTATAGAATGAACCCAGCCGGCGCCGTCACCAAATATGGCCTCTACCTTCCCATCGCCGTTTAAGTCACATATGGTTGGACAGGCGGATATGGTTGCGCTGACTCCATAATTGCTAGCCGCCAACACTGCGCTCCCGCTAACGATCGCCACGGCGCGCATCTGACGGTCTGATGTTCCAGCGAAAATTGTTTCTACTCCGCCGATTATTTTCACAGAAGGCGAGGAGACCCACTCGCCAGATGTTGTGGTAAGAACTATGGTCTTTGCATTAATGATTGCGCCAGTGTAGGGGTCCAAAGCAAATAACTTTCCCCATCCATAATAGGTATCCGTACTATTAGTTTCCTGACCGGCACAATAAATCGTCCCCAGCCTACCTGCCGGCGCGACCGGGCTCATGGCCGCGGATGAGTAGAATCCGTTAGAATAATCTGCGTTTTGTAGCTGCGTGCGCCATACCACTACACCTTGGCTGCCATTGTCGCTTATGCAATACAGAAAGCCGTCTGCTGCACCCACATAGATCATAGGCTTTAAAGTTTTTGGATCTATTACAACAAGTGGAGATGAGCCGCCCTTAATTGCAGCTGGGCTCCCATTCGGTACTTGTAAACTCCATATTACATTTCCGGTCTCCGCGTCAACAGCAAAGAAATTATCATAGCTTGGTGACTGCTCGTGTGTGCCGATATAAAGTCTCCTAGGGTACCAACCATATTGTGATAGACCTGGGGAAGAACTGATTGCTATTTGTGTGGTCGTACGAGTTATTTGTGTGGAATATTTCAGCGTTCCATCGTGGTTGAGGGCATAGAGCTTCCCGTCACCGCTGCAAAAGTAGATTATTCCACCCGATTCTACTGGAGAGCCTACGATCCCGCGCACTGTCCCGCCCCCTGAATAGGACCACCGCAAAGACGTGCTGTCCGTAACTATACCCCTGGATTGTCCTACTCCGGTGCGCTGTGGATTGTAATGAAATATCGGCCAGGCACTCCAAGTTTTTATCAGACATTGATTTAAGTCAATTATTGCGACGGATATTGGCTTATATGTTTTCGGGATCACAATAACATCATAGGGTGCAGTAATTACCTGTGACACTGTACAATTTGATCCGGGAGAAACCTCTCTAACTGTTGCAGAAATGTTGTTGTCTTCTTCAAGGACGTCTGTAAATTCGACTTCATAGCCACTCGTTGGTCTCTGCCCCATGAAGTGAGCCAGGAGAATATACTGGTTAAAGTCAACCTGCGGTATGGGCTCAGGCTCGAGTTGGTTTGCTACGATGCTGTCCCAAGTAGCCGCCCAGGTCGCTTCATCTTTTATCACCTCACTAGATGACTGGTTGACACCGCTGTAGATACCCTTGGCGATTGTTGTAAACTCAATCGGTGTGGGCTGCACTTCATATGGAACCGTGCACGAGACGACACTTGCCGCCACAATGAGTGCCACAATTATCCACGGTAATATATTCCGCATAATTTCCCCCTTTTGATTCTAATCTTCCAGAGCTTAATTCTTTCACATATATATAAGTTGAGAATACCACTTATTCGAAAGAAAGTCAATACGGTGTGCTGCCTGACCACATGGGTAGCACTGCGAAACGTATTCTTCTAGCAAATTCCTTTTCAATGACTCCATGGAGGCAAGATAGCCAACGGATTGATGCCGACGATCGATTGTACTCAGTCAGCCGCGAAGTCCAGCTTACACATTTCATCTCAGCATGAAAGTAAGAAACATTTCAGGCTAATGTGACCCAACAAAAGCCTCTTTCGTGATATTCGATAACCGTGCTAGATAATCCTCCCTTATTTACGGCGATTGACATTTCTGGACAACAACAGGAGACCAAATCCAAACGAAGGATGAATCACCGAAGGCCGCAGCAACAAATGGTGGAGTTGGGCAGTATATGGCCGTAGGCTTAATGACCTTTCGAGACGTAAAATCGCTAAGGAATTGAAATAAGATATTAAACGGGGTAGAATTGAATACATGCAGGGGCCAGCGCATTTCTAGCATTCTATCTCTACGCAGACGAGTCATGTTAGGCACAAGATTTGGTTGAGGACATGGGTGAGTAGAAGAACATAACACTGAGGAGGGCATGGAAATGGTGATTTCCCAATCGTGTTCAACCATGCTTTGCCGAGTACCATTCCTCGAGGATTACTTTGACTCCGGCTTTTTTGAAACGACTCTATCAGCCATGCAACTACTACTTACGACTCATATCAGGCAGGCTCCCCACCTGATACCATTCTTTTGCTCGGTACCTGGGCGATATCGCTCGACAGTTCACGCGACCTGTCTGTTTAGTCTATACAAGGCAGGCTGTCTTCAAGCACAAGATGTCGAGGTTCTTCAAAATCAAATCCTCAGCTTGCGGACAAAAGCGGTTCAGAATGATCCTACACCTGCTCCAAAATTCGATGTTCTTCCTGAAGATAAGGATGCATGGTGTGTAACTGAAACGCCGTCAGTGTGGTCGACTTCATACTCGATTTGGAGCCTTATCGAAACGGGATATGATGGCCCACAGAAAGACGCAGTCACAAATGCCTGTCGATGGCTGACACGCCAAGCCTTAACAGAAGGAGGCTGGGGTTATAACTTGTACCCCTCAACTCCTCCAACAGTATACTTAACATCTCTTGCCATAAAGGCCCTTGTTCACTGCATCCGTAATGCTACTAGTCTCGGACTTTCCCACTCCGACGTCGCAGAGGCCAACAAGAAAATCAGGGATGGGGTAGCTTTCATATTAAAATGCCGATGCGCTAATGCCGAAACACCTGTCCCACTGTTTAAGACGCGACCGGACGGGCCCGATACCCGACATCAGTGGGATCTCGCTAGTACTATCTGGGGTTACCAAATAATACTTGAGCATGGGCAAAGACCTCAGCGTGACACAGTTGAAAAACATCGTGGAGCCTTGTTTGATTATCTCCTTGAACACATTCCACCTGTTTCAAAAAACATTCCCATATCGTTCGTGGATGAAACTCTGATAAAGTATCAGCGGTCGAGAAAGTATCAATACTACCAGCCCTCTCTACTCATTAACCTGCTGAAGATAGGACTGTCACCACTGCACCCACTGGCATTTTCATTCCTCGACTGGCTGAAAACCACCATTCGACCAGATGGAGTGGCTTCAGATTATCATCCGACAAATGCCACTTCTTTTGCCACAGCTCTTGCAATTCAGACAATCCACGCTTGGACCGCGGCCGTTGCCAAGTCAATTGATCCTATACAGGAGGCCTCCCAGGTTGCACACGATGCGTTTCCCAAGGTAAAGCAAAGGCTACAAGAAGCAGAGGAAAAACAACAAGCGGCTGAGAAAAAGGTGGACCAATTGACACAGAAGGAAACAACACTAATGACCGTGATAGTGGTTCTAGCGGTTCTCATAGTTGCTTCTCTGACTGCGACTGCCTTCTTACTAGTTGATCAACCCAATATTGGCGTCGGAATATTGGGATCTCTCATTGGTGGATTGTCAATCCTCGCTCTTGAAAGGAGCGTATCATACATATTGAAGAGGCGGAGAAGAAGAGAATGATTAGGTCTGCGTCAGAAGTTCCTGTGCGAGCGATTATTATCAGTGAATGTCCTGCACACTGCGACTTCTGTCATTTTGAAGGTGGCCCAAGGGATGGTCGTAGCTTAAGCCTAGCAGAAGTCAGCGTCATGGCGGAGGTAGCCGCAAGCCTTTCGGTTAAGCAGATTCAGTTGACGGGAGGCGAACCCCTTCTTCGCAATGACATACCTCATATAGTCTACCGGATATTAGACCGTCATCCGTCTGCTAAAATAGCCTTAACAACCAGTGGGTTATTACTTACTGAAGGCTTGGCCCGCACTCTCTATAGTTGTGGCGTCAATAAGTTAAACGTGAGTCTCGCTCCATGGCTGTTTGAGGCTTGCAGGATCCAAAAGCCTAGCGAAGTCGAAGATGGCATCGAGCGGCTAATGCCATTGGTTATGGTTTTTGCAGAAAATGCTGCATTGAAGTTCAACTTCACCGTGAAGCGTGATTGGCTAGTTCATCTCCCCAACGTCATAGGTACCTGTAGTAGGCTCTCTGTGCCATTGGATTGTATGACCGTTGGTTGGCATCCTGGTCTGACAGAAGACTGGTATCGTTCAGCATATGTTGAGCCGTCAACGGTGATCAAAATATTGTTTCCGTTTGTTCAAGATATTGCGCTTCGCTTCGAAGCGACACCATATCTAGAATTGCTAGCAGAAGGCAAGACCGTGGGCAGACTAAAAGATCCAGGCATTAGCCGGGCGTTCCGTCTCCGAGAATGCGTCGACTGTCCATTCAGCGGCGTATGTCCGGAGACGTCGTGCGCGGTTCGAGTTTATCCGGGTTGGCACGTAGGGGCATGTCTCCTGGACCTAAAGCGAGGAGAAGCCGTAGAGACTGCCACGGAAACTGGATTTCGCGAGAGCATGGTTACCACATATGGCGCTATTGCCAAAGCCATCGATAAGCTAACTTTCTTACAATTTGGGAAAAGCAAACAAGTACAATGATTCCACGGAAGCGATTCGCCTTGATACTCACCGGTTGAACAACGCCAATTGTGACCCAACAACTTAAGCTCTTGTTGCCCGAGCTGCACATTTTGGACTTTTGTGCAATGGATAACCCTCCTCATACGTGATGACAAAAACCATCTTTGATGAATATGAAAATTTCTTGACAGGGCAACATTGACAATCTAGAGTGTGATTGTCTGATTCGTACGGGGGAGGTGCTGGATGAACCTTACTATTGACCAAAAAGCCAAAGAGGTACTGGATAATTTAGCGTCCAACCCACGGCTGAATCATTTCATAGACTGCCAACTACCCATCCCGCAGACTTACCGTGGTACTGGCCCAATAAAGCTCATCATATTAGGCCAAGACCCAACTGTTAAGAATGTAAAGAGCCGGGCAACAATCACAACAGTCCTCAATCTCGATAAGCCCGGTAACATTTACAATTACCTCTCTCGGATTTGCAACAGGCTGGATTTTGACCTGGAGAACATCTACGCTTCTAATTACCTTAAGAATTTCTTCAAAGACCCGCCAACACAGATTACCGAGATTGATGTCTTCAAGGAATTTGCTCCGTACTGGTTTCCGCTGTTACGAGAGGAGCTTGCACAATTTCCACAGGTGCCCATAATCATCCTAGGGGAACCACTGCTTTCAGCGATAGTCTGTGGAGGAGCAAGTCCATGTGTGCGCGACTATTGGGGCTATAAGCCTGATTGGAAGTCAGGAGAGAAGAGCACCTACTGCTGTCTCGAACCAGACAAGAACATTCTTGGGCACGTTGTCTTCCCGTTTCCACATCAGCCGAGCATCGGAAAACAGTTCTATGCTGAGCGGTTCGGCGGCTATGTTGCCTTTGTCAAACAACAATTGAATGTAGGGGTATAAGGGTTATTGGGGTTAATGAAAAAGTATATAGGCTAAAACCTATAGCTTAAGCTATATATACAATTTTACTAACTGTACTAACCGTGTTAAACTCTTAAAACCGGAGGTGGGGGAGTGATTATCATCGGCATCGACTATTCAACTGATTACGTAAAAACCGGACTTGCCCTAGGTTCATTTGAGAACAACAAGATAGTAATCGAAGATGTTGAGGTGGGTAGCAAGAATGAACTGCCTGCCAAAATAATCCTCAAATGGTTAAATAGGAATCAGGTGGCATTACTCGCCCTGGATGCTCCTCTTGGTTGGCCCAGTGCGTTAGGACAGGCTCTATCTAAACATGCTGCCGCGAGACCAGTGGAAGGTGAGTCAGACTACCTGTTTTCTCGAGAAACCGATCATATAGTTGAAAAGAAAATTGGCAAAAGGCCGCTTGAGGTAGGAGCAAACCTCATTGCCAGAACCGCACATTCGGCTTTGAAGTTGCTGCAAGAACTGCGAGATAAGACAGGACTTCAAATTCCATTAGCTTGGGAATCTGAAATCAGGGAAACTAGCGCCATTGAGGTCTATCCAGCGGCTACACTTAAAGCATGGGATATCAAACCTCTGAATTACAAGAATAAGACCGCAGGTAAATATAGAGTGAACATATTGAAACAGCTTGATTTGCACGTAGACAATCGTGAACTACGGAAAGGGCTTGAGGAAAGCCCAGATGCGTTAGATGCCATCATCTGTGTGGTAGCAGCTTCAGATTTCTTGTTGGGGAATTGTATTCCAGTCAGCGATATGGAAAAGGCCCAAAAGGAAGGCTGGATATGGGTCCGGCAGCCCAAAGCCGAAAAGACGGGCTAGACTTGCCTAGTCACTAAATAAGGCTAGCTCTGGATCGCATTTTGCACCTAGAGGAGGTGGTGGAATGCTTAGTGACTTAACAACACAACAGAAAGGACGATGTGGTGAACTTCTTGTCCAGTACATGCTACTCAAATATGGAATTGAGTCGGCACCTTTGACTACCGATACTGGTATAGATCTCATTGCTTATCCACGCGTTGCCAGTAAATGGCCAAATAAGAGACCCGCGACAATCCAAGTTAAGACCTCAACTCACCGAGGCACATCAGAAAAGTGGATTGAGTGGAATCTTCCTGAAGACTGCCCAGCTGACTACATCGCAATAGTAGACCTGGAAAGGAACAAGTTTTGGTTCTTCCCAGTGGCTGACTTCAAGAAGGTAGCAAAACGAGCTGGTAGGGGATATCTTAGGCTTTGGTGGTCACCCCCTGGTTATGAGTATGAAAAGGCTCCCAGACATGATATAGACTTCGCAAAGTACGAGATGGATCAAGGTATTATTAACGCACTTGGCATATAGGAAGAGCAAGAGTGACTAGAAAATGCTAGTAGGTCTTCTCTTTAATTGAACAAAACGCTAGGTTGTGCAGCAGGTATGTAAAGTGTACTCCGATATGACTGGTGATCCTTACAACATTTCCTCAGTCTTAATCTTGTAAACAGCATCCAGAACAGCATTAAATGTCTTCTCCAGACTCTGCAAATCTATCTGCTTGTTGTCTGCAGAATTGATGAATCCAAGAAGAGTGGCCGACGCAGTTTTGACAGTAGTCTCTAGTTCCCCTCCAAAGATTTTGCTTATTCGAGATACCCATGCAATCCTCGCAGTAGTGCCGGCAAGACTCAACCTCAACTCATACATAAACAAGGATGGTGATTCTGCCTGTCTGCCCATGAAAATCTCTTGCCTCACATCGTGCACCCAGTCCGCTATTTGGTCTAGAGAACGCCTTTTGAACTCGCTCTTTTTGTCTTCGTCCCTAGTGTGCCTCTCTTCGTCTCGCCTTTGCTCATAGATTTGGCGCGTCTGGGCTCTTGAACGACTACTCTCCTCAACCATGAGGAAGGTAGCGAGAGCTAATGCCAGAGTGGCCCACGCTGTGAACACCCCGGATATTTCGACGTAGCTATAAAGGAACACAAAAACTCCAAATAGAATAAGTGGACCACCTAAGAAACGAAAACGTACGCCTTTTTTGCCGCAACGCCATAATATCAAGGCTCCTGCAATGATGATTAAGATTGCAACTGCGCCGCTTACCGCTTTCTCAAGCATTTTTTAGTCCTGAAATGCTACCATCGTATATGGTTATTATATCACGGACCTACGTATGGATAATAAGCAATTGCACTTTGTGAGTGAGTGTTTAGGCATTATACAAGACATGTTAAGCAACCGCCTGAAATGCAATTCCGAGCTTTAAGCTGTGATATTACTCATCTTCTAGCAACACTGGTATTAAAAGAAGGACTCTCTTGCAGGGAACGAAAGAAAAGGCTAGAATTTAACTTGCTAAGAGAAATCCAGTATATCGGAGTTGTGTGCGTAGCGTCCTAAGAAAGCGAGGCGACTGTTACAATGCCGAAATAGTATAGACCTGCTGCCGTTACATGGTCTGCATGACGTGAAGGCTGTGGCAAAGGGATATGTCTTCTCGAAACCATTGGGCATCCCCTGGGGGCGTGGGATGCATTTATGGGACATGCCGATTAGATTATGGGGCGAATCTCTTGACAAATAGATAAAAGTCGGACCAAGGAGTGCTCCTGCGCGACATAGATGACCTATACGAAATAACTTTCAGTGTCATAGGGTTACTTTGTTTTTATGCGATTGCCCGAGATTGGGGGGAAAATGGATCATGGAGGACAATTAGCAGTGCAGACACAGCAATTATGGGAGAGTTGGTTAGAAGAGGGATGGGGTCAAAAACTCATTACGATTCGTGATAGCTTTAAGAAGCTCTACAACGAGAATAAGGTTAATTATGCTCAGCTTGAACACTTTGTTCCACATGGCCCTGACCACTCCGAGTCAGTTGAGAACAAACTACACGAATTGATTCCAGATTGGGACCACGAGAAGCTGTCTCAACAAGAAAAATTTTGCTTACTAGCTGCGGCATGGGTTCACGATGTTGGGATGATGCGCTCTGTTGCAAAAGCGATTTATGGGCGAGAATTGTCTCCAGACGAAATACGAAGGTTACACCATAGAACATCGGAGAAATATGTCATGAGCCATTGGAACAGGCTTGGTATAGATGAGACGGATAAAGAAGTCATCAGCAAACTCTGTAGATACCACCGACGTATAGAGGATATTAATGAGTTGCATAATGACCTTCTAGTGGGACAGGGACATAAGCCCTTGCGCTTGAGACTCTTAGCTTCATATCTACGACTGGCAGATTCCCTTGATACGACCCCTTCAAGGGCACCTGCAGAATCGTGGGTTGTTTGTGTTGCCTATAGTATTCCGCCGGAAGCGAAACTGCATTGGATTAAGAATAGGCTAGTATTGGGCATAAAGCCCAATGCGGCCGACCACACGATAAGAATTCAATTCAAGGTTCCCTATCAAGACCAGTTGGGACGGATCGGTAGCATTGAAACAGCGATATCCAAACTGGACTCGATCCGGAAGTCAGTGGTCAATGATTTGAAGGAGGAGCTTTTCAGTGTTGTTAATGTTATCGCAAGAGGACCGCTGTCCTACTACTTAGATGTTGTTGAGGAAGAGCCACTTCCCATCTTTTTTAGTCCTAGCATGCTGAATGACCTTCGTGACATGGTTCAGTATGATGATATCATGGTAAACCCAAGTGCATCTAAGCTACTCGAAATCATCTTGGTCACTATCGCAACACTCATCGGTTTCTCGTTACAAAGAAAGGCAGAGCCAATACCACTCGACGAAGCCAACGAAACAGAGGAGAGTATTTCTGAAATCAGGAAAAAGGTCAGTGGTTTCTTGGATGAGATCGAGAGGAAGATGTTGGCCGAACGGCCTTGTCATCTCGGTCTCATAACGCTGATTGGAGAATGCAAGCCATACAGTAAAAACCTGACTGATAAACGAGGGTTACGAGTTTTCTTGCAGGAGATAAATCGTCATTTCCAGGAGCACCACAAGGCTCGTCGTGAGATCAGAAAAAACTCAAGAGAATTGTTTCTAAGGGAACTGCAATACCTCAGAGACCAAAAACGCGGAATAAATATACTGCTTTATGGTTATAGCGAGCTAGTTACAAAAGCGATTTGCGGCTTACGAGATGGGCTAATCAACACAGAGAGAGATTTCTTGCCGGAAAACATATATAACAGCGAAATCGAACGGAAAGCCTCAGAGAAGATCCATATATTCATTTGCGAAGGACAACCAAAGACTAAGACTGCGTACAGAGATCGGCTAGACTATCATGATGGGGCTCAATACGCCCTGCGTTTGAAAGAGAGGAACTTCATCCAAATCGGGATAATTCCGGACATTCTTGTAGGAACAATACTCGCCAACACCCCGATAGACTGCATCTTCCTCGGCGCGAACGGGGTAACCCCCGAAGAATTCGTCCACTGCGCTGGTCATTTGGCTATTGCTGAACTAGCAAGAATGTACAAAAGTCAGCCCAAACCTTCCATAGTTCTGGTCACCTCCAAAGAGAAAGTGGTGGAGGATCCAAAGGAGTGTCCTGCCTCCTATTGCACTCAGCACATAGATCAGCTGCAAGAATTCAGAGTAAACAGACAGGAAATTGGCGGGAGTTGGTTTGGTAGTCTGCCTAACCACCCACTGAACAGAACCCATATCTGGATGTGCCGTGATAGACAACTTCTTGATTTGCTACATAAGGAGAACATCTTCTTCGCTAACCCTCGAGAAGACAGAATTCCAATCGCCAAAGTTGACTATATAGTTAGCGATGTTGGCTGGTGCAGGGTAACACAGAAGAATTCAGACCATATCATAAAGCAACACTTCTTTTCGCATGCAACAAGGAAATCAATTGAAAGCCCACAACCAAGCAAGCATCGGAGAACGAACACCGAATGAACGTTCTTCATCAGGTCAACACAACATATTACCGAGAAGCAACGATTGCACTTTTGTCAGTATTGTTCAATGGTATGTATGGAGTCATGGAGAATTGTCTCTGCGTCGCACAAGGGGTTACACAGAACTCAATCGAACCAACCGTGCTAATATGCAGGGTTTGCCTAGTAGGGACAGTATACGGAATACCTGCATTCGTTTAGTAGCTCTTTCTCGATACCTCTTGTCCCTGGGCGTTGTATAGCGCGGCCCAATCGGGGTTAGTATTATTCCAAATTGCTTTGCTGTACCCAAAACTAAAGCCACCCCACTCGGAATGAATCTCATTCGTGTAAACCCGTATCTTGGTGCCCGGGGCTAAGACATAGGAGGGGAAGGTAAATGAGGGATATCCCTCGGATATGTCCCTCAATACCCATCCCTTCAAGTCTTGCGACGTATCACCGAGATTTGTAATCTCTACATATTCATCGGACTCGGTACGGTAAACAACGCCATCATAGAAGATGTGAGTAATTTGAACATCGCTACCGGCCTCAGATTGCCCCTCGAAGCAAGCAGTAATATTCTTATCGGAGTCCATAGTAATGACAATAGTGGGCGAAGTCCCCGAGACATCACCACTCCAGTGGTCAAATGTCCAGCCACAGGCAGGCGATGCAGTAATAGCTATCTCGGTGCCACTATCATACTCATAAGTACCCGGGCTGGGATTAGTAGTTCCTTGACCATCGACGCTGATGGTAAGGTCATGAGCCGTAGCAGATGAGCAGGCCACTGGCGGCACATCGCTTGAAGGGAGCACGCTGTATGTTACCCCGTCTGTCGTGACTGTGACAGTTCCGTGCATATCCGTGCCGTATATCTCAACGCCAACTTCCCAAAGACTGGTGATAGTTTCTTGATGAGGATGCCCATAGCTGTTGCCTTGTCCAGCCATATAGATAGCACACTCAGGCTCGGCCGCCTGTAAGAACTGTATTGATGATGCCGTTCGTGAACCGTGATGTCCTACCTTCAGTATCTCCACATCCGGGACAATGCCTTCCACGAGCATACTTGCCTCAGATTCCTGCTCGGCATCTCCGGTGAACAAAAAGTCAACTTGCCCGTAGCTAAGGCTCAAAACAATGGAATTGTTGTTAATGGTGCCGCTCAAGTTGGCAGGATTAAGCACATTGAAAGTAAGATTGCCGGTTTGAATAGTGTCTCCTCTCCTCGCCACAAACACATCAGCACCTTCGGAGTTGACGGCCGACATAAACTGGGAGTAAGTTTGTGAAGTGCTTGTGTCTCCATTGAGCCAGATTTCGCCAACTTCAAAGGCATCTAACACCGCAATAAGTCCACCTATATGGTCGACATGAGGATGAGTAGCTACCATGACCTCCAGCTGACCATCAACGTAATCATGAATGTAGCTGACTACACCTGGGGATTTGTCCCCACCATCAATCAGCACTTCAATATCATCGCAGTCTAGAAGTATAGAATCCCCTTGTCCAACATCAATGAAGTGGACTGTCAAAGTCCCTTGTTCGGCGTGGTCAACAACTTTGAAATGGGCAAGGATAAGCTTATGTGCGTTCATGGTGATAGTGACTATATTCGAAGAGACTGTGTTCGAAGAACTTGAAGCAGGGTCCTGCCAATAATCAAATGTGTAGCCACTGGCAGGGGTAGCAGTCAGTGTTATCTGTACACCTGATTCATATTCGCCACCTGCGGGAGACACAGAACCTGCTCCTGAGGGACTAATATATGTGGTAAGCGTATAAGTCTCACTAGGCGGTGTTCCCTTCCATGGTTCAAACTGAATCAAAAGTATGGCTGCGACAATAGCTGCGGTACTGGCTACGATGATTCCTGCAAGCTTATTCCTACTCACTCTATTCCCCTTGTCCGGTTTGAATACATCATATGGGGACTAACAGGGTATGTCAATACGCCCCAACGATGTGCTCAGTGAAATTTAAGGATAACTTGGTAAGACTTCCATTGACAGCGTTGTTCCAGCCGAACATACTACTGTTACAGTGGAAAATGATAGTGCTAAACACATAGCGAGACTAGCAGACCTATATAAACTAAAAGCACGTGGCATGACTTATGAAGAAATAGCCAACAGAACGGGTATATCTCGTCAAAGAGTGCATCAACTATTAACTGGATACAAAGGAATGAAAGGGAAAAGACATCTATCCTCTCACCATAAGTCACAACTAAGATATAGAAAATCAACTGCTGCTCTCCGGTTACAAAGGAAAAAGCAGGTTTTGACTCACTATGGCGATGGCAAGCTGGCCTGCGTATGGTGCGGTTTCGATGATATATGGGCGCTCAGTCTTGACCGTATCGCTGGCAAGAAGGGCAAGAAGGGGGACAAGCGTACCGGTGAATACCTATACAAAAGGCTAATCGAAGAGGGCTTTCCTCCTGGGTATCAAACACTTTGTTTGAACTGTAGGTACATTAAACTCTATATGCATCATGAACTCGAGCTCGTCGAAAGAAAGAAGCGCAAATAGCGCAGACACAAGAAGGATTCCGTAACCGTTTCCCTAGCATGCTATAGGCTTAGCGCCTACACCTGATTGAAGTGCGTTGGCTCCAAACCTGCCTACTCCTATGTGTATTATAAGTCTTATAATGCAAAACAAAGCAGAATTAGGCAATTGCCATGTGCCTAGTGCCAAGTAGGACGTAGCCGTCACACAAATCGTCATATTGTTTAGTGAATGAATTGGGTTGGCACTCCTTAACGTTTGGCTCTTGTTGATAAAAGGCGAACAGAGATATAATAACCCTAGCAAAAAAGAACTGAGTGATAAGGCTCAAGCGACTGGCAAGGTGAGTGACTTTACTGAGCAGGATGTTGCCAAGATGCTAGAAGGTATTTCTAGCTTCTTAGCTGATGATTTTGGGGCCTGAACTATCACTGGAGGATATTAGCATTGGACGTGTTAAGATTTGTATCTAATGTAATCTCGTCGGTAGTATGGCCACTCACAGTAGTCTTGATTGTTGTTCTCCTGAGAAAACCGCTCCGGGAGCTTATCCGCGACTTAGGGCGGAGGCTCCGTAGTATCAAATTTCCAGGAGGCGAAGCTGAATTCTCACAGGAGTTGGCCGAAATCAAGGAAGCCGCCGATGTAGCTAATCTTCCTCTTGTCGAAGGTGTGCCGACAGGTGAACCTCTGTTATTGAGGGTAGAAGAAGATACAAGCCAGTGGGCTAGGTTAGTGGAGTTATCGCCAAGAGCTGCAATATCTGAGGCATGGCGATGGGTTGAAAATGTGCTGCGCAAGACGGCTAAAAGACTTGATATTCCGGAGTCGGAGACCCGGTCTACAATTGCACTAATTAGAGCGTTGAGGAACCGCCAAGCTCTCAGTCCTGACACAGTTGCTATAGTCAGCGACTTGAGAGGTATCCGGAATACTGCGGTGCATGGGATGGAGCCCGAAATATCACAATCGGATGCGATTGAATATATTTCACTCGCAAGGAGAATCATTGCTGCGTTACGAAAGTGACCCAACAATTTTGACAATCGTTACCACTCCCACGCATAAATCGAAGCTACAATTGCACAATTAGCCAGATTGTGTCCTTGAGGTGCCCCTTCACCTCCCCACGTCCGCCCACTCAAGCTTCTGTTAGGTATCCACGCGGTTGGTTGCTTACCATCCTCCAATTCACATTCAGCTATGCGTCTTCCTTCAGGTTTGCACGCGGAATTCCACACTTATTCCGCAGGTTTTTCCACGGGTTGGTCCAGGGGTTAGTCCGTGGGTTATTTCAACTGTGTTCAGCTAGTTCTATGTCCACTTCCCTAGCTAGTTCTACGTCGACTTGTTTAGCTAGTTCTACGGCCATCTCTTCACACAGTTCTACCGTGCCTAGTTCTACCGTTGCTTCCACGTACGAATTGCTCGTTCTTTGGTCACAATTTCCAAGCAAATCTCGAAAGCATCCCACACCTGGTTATTAGGTCACAAAGCGATGAATTGTCACCTTAGCTATCGCGGAAGTATTGCACGAATCGCGATTCTGCTTGATATGCCTGATTGCCGTTGCCTCAAGCTGACTTTGGTGCGCCGACCAAGATCTAGGCAGTCTTTCGCGATGGCTAAGGTGTTCCACCTGCTTGTGTTAAAACGGGGAGTATATCTCGTTCTACAGAGATTACTGCGGACTCTCACGAGCTGCTATAAGCCAGCTCGTATAAGTAAAGTTAGCTATCTTCGTCGTAGGGTCTTTCTCTTTCCACCACCCTGACCTTTACCTTTGGGAGCAGGAGCAATCTGGTCTCCGTTCAGCCATCTCGCTATACTGTTGATTTGCTCTGACTCTGTTTTCTTCACTTCCTTTATGTCCAGTCCAGGATTGCTATACTTCAGTATCTCGTATTTCACCGTCCCGAGCAGACTGAAAAGGGTATTCTCGTCCTCAGTTGATAGTGGCTGGAAGATTTTGTGGACAAACTCCAAGACTGCCACATGTGCCTGTTTAACAGCAGCATTCCCTTTGCTGGTGGGAGTCACTTTCACTACCCTGCGGTCAACCCTGTCTCTCGTCCTTTTGACCAGACCAACTTTTACCATGCGGTCGACTATCATAGTGATGCTGTTCGTGCTACGTATCAACCACCGAGCGATGTCAGTTATCCTTGCAGAACCACCTGCGTAATTTAGAACTATAAGGACTGAGTACTGCTCCACACTAAGCCCGTATTCCCCACATATTTGGTCCTGACACTGCCTGAGCAGGTTATCGGTTTGGTATATCTGGCGCCACGATTTCAAAACTGCCACTGAAGGTCGAACGTTTGCCATCATATCTAACCTCCCCCGATTATTTCATGGGAACTCTGCTGGTTTGTCTCGCTTGTATTATTATATTACACAAAACTGCTGTTTATCTACAACTTGCCCCCTTCTGTCTTATTTCCCCAAAAGTGAGGAGGCATTCAGGCTAGGCTTATCTGATATTGAATTGTTTAGGTGCAGTTATCTAGTGTCCGTCATCACACAAAGCCAAAACGTTTAGCCGGCTGGCAGCCAGTTCTATGATAAATAACATGAGGGCTACGTGGTGGTGCCCTTATTGCAGGATTGCCAGATCTATTTACCTATGCGAAATACCTTGGTCCCGCACCTCGGGCATACGCCTTGAGTCGCAGGGCGTTTGTTTTTCATTTTGATAGCCTTTGGATTCTTGATCTCAACCTTTTTTCTGCATTTCATGCAATATGCCTGCATTTGGACCTCCTTGCGCTTAAGATTTGTTTCTGAGAATAACATCAAGATAATGACTAGTCAATAGCTTCTCTACACAAAACATCGTTTTGTGACCTAGTAAACAGGGACGCCATGCTTTTAAGATTTACTACCTTGTTCCAGTTCCACGTTCTAACTTCTACGGCTCTATGCTTCTACTCGGAACTGTAGCCAAAACAAAGCTAGCACTTGAAACTTAGAATCACCGTAGAAGTAAGTGAGGGAGAAGGACGTAGAAGTAGGTATAGAGGTAGAACTAGAATTCATAGAAGTAGCAGCAGTGGTAGAAATAGAACTAGCTATAGAAGTTGAAACATAAGCATTACCAATTCGAGTGGATGCCAAACTGGATATAGTCGAAACTGAAGCAGAACTAGGAACTAAATCTCGAATACACAATATGGCTGAATGTGCAGCATCAGAGTGCTCGGTGAGGCTATCCGTTGCCCAGTCGCCATGAGCAAATGTGCTAGAATTGGGGCAGTGAGTGACCGATGGAAGAAAAGCTAAGGTATATTCTGACTACGGTAAGTGAATGGCTGAAGTTCGCCGAGGCAAAGAATGGGGCCCTTTTGGTAGCTGACACTGCTATTCTGTTTGGTGTCTTCACTGTACTGAACAGATCGACTGTCCAAAGAGTTTTTATTTACTTGGCCGTCATTCTCGTAATCGTTTCGGCAATTAGTAGCCTTGTGTCATTTATTCCGCAACTCAAAGTGTTCTCGTTTACGTCCAAGAAAAGGGCGGGCAAAAAGGCCAGTTTGGTGTTTTACGGTCATATAGCCGAATACGAGCCGCAAAGCTACATTGAGGCGTTACACGCAGAATCCGGTACTGAGCCAGCGGTGATCGCGCCAATGGAAGTGGATTATGCCCAACAAATCATTACAAATTCACGAATCGCCGTCAGAAAATATCGCTGTTTCAACGTAGGTCTCTGTCTAACTGTCTTGGCACTGTTATTCTTGCTTGTGGCGAGTCTGATATCCATCGTGGCACTTTAGATAGATTGTAGACACGAATGATTGCTGACGAACAGATGCCAGTGCGTTTCCTTGAAGTCATAAAAGAGCAAGTGTCCATTTATGATAAAGGGAGCTCGATTCAGGTGACAAACACCATCCCGGATACGTCCTACATTCCGATTCAAGACCCTTCTCATTGGCTGAGAATACCCAATGTCATATGTGTCTACGTTGACATGATGGGTTCCACGAGGCTTAGTGCTGAAGCACAAGACAGAAGCACTGCAGGCGCATACCAACTCTTTACTGGAACCGCAGTCAGATTATTCAGTGCGTTTGGATCTCCTTACATCGATGTGAGAGGAGATGGCGTCTTTGCGCTCTTCAATCAAGACCAACCCTATACGGCACTGGCAGCGGCAGTAACTTTCAAGACTTTTGCAAAAGAGGTATGTGTGCCAAATATTAAAGATAAGACCGCAGTGGAAGTAGGCTCACATATTGGTATTGACCAAAAGACGGTCTTGGTAAGGAAAATCGGGCTCAAGAGATACGGCAGCCGGACCGATAGACAAAATGAGGTTTGGGCTGGCAAGCCTGTCAACATGGCGGCTAAGCTAGCTTCCTTATCCGACAATGAGGAACTACTCGCTTCGAGCCGATTCTTCTCAAATCTAAAAGATGAACATGTCCTCCTTTCTTGTGGGTGTCCTGGCGGGACAAAAGCAAGCCTCTGGAGTGAGAGAGATTTGAGCCAAGACAAGAGATTTGACTTTCAGGTTGCATACTGTCTCAAGACTAATTGGTGCAGGATACACGGCCGAGAGTATTGCGAAGCAATCCTTGCACTCGATTAGTAGATGGCCTTCCAGAGGCACGATAATTAGGGCTTGCCTCATTTGCTGATATTGGCAGCAGAGCAACTTTTTGACGATTTGTGACATAATCATTGCTGGGCGGTCAATTCCTCTTTGGCTGATAGGCGGCCTCAGATATCAGTAGAGTATTATGAACGATCGCCAGAAACTAGCCTATGTAGCTCTACTTACCCTATTGAGGGTCTCGCGAATATCGAATAGCAGGTCGCTACCAGGATAGAACTCATCCCGCCTGAGTTTCTCGTGTCCCAAAGCTATCGCGTACTCAACGAAGGCAATCTCGCGCGTCATCTCCTGAAATTGCTTACCATCGATACCACCCTCTCGAGCTGACCTAGCTATTTGGGGATGATCTAGATTTATGACAATAGTTCTAATTTCACTTTCGTAGTGTGACCGCGGTGATTGTTCTTCTTCATGTCGATAATCGACGTGAAACGTAGATTGCATCTGCCTTCGCTCAGATACTTTGCCACGACTGCCTGTCTCCTTGCCGGCCAAAATGGAGAGCCCAGGGCGTTCTTCCTCTCCCAGCCCTGGAGCTTCCCCTCTCGTACCATCGCCATGCTCAGGCCCCCCTAGCCGATAGTCCGTCTGCTCTGTCCCTAAGCCAGGTACAAGGTCTTCAATGACCTCCCGCTCACGCGATTGAGCTAGCCGTCGTATCCTCTCTAATTCTATCTGCAGGCTACGAAAATCATTGTTCAGTAGGTTCTCGAGATTGCGTGCCTGTTTTGCCAGCCGTTTTGCTTCTTCACTTGTTCTTCGCTCCCTTTCCTCCTCTACCAACTCTCGAGCCATCTTATGCAAGCACTCATCTATCCAGCCTAACAAAGTTACCACTGAGGGATTTGAAAGATTCAATGTCATATTTCGGGTGTTATCAAAGGGTGGGATTTTCTCTCTGTCATACTTCTCCTCCAAAATTGGCACTTCCACTTCACCGAAAATTCGCTTGGTGATATCCCCTTCAAGAGTACCTGACGTCGTATCATGCCATATTCCTTTTGAAAGTATGTCTATGCCAGCGCGTTCCTTATCTAGAGGGATTGGTGATACCTTTATGACCAACTCTATATCGCCGATTGTCCTTGCCACATCGGGGTTAGGTCTAAACATTTGACTTTGACTGTGATAGGGCTCCCGATATTCACAGATATGATTATTTATAGCTACGCTACGATTATGCAATTGCCTGCCAAGATGCCTCTCCACATAAGCTATAGTGGCTGGCAACTCAATATTTCTTACATTAAGTTCTGAGATTATGACTCTGGTTCCATCCTCTTGGGTTGTAGGCTGATCTACGACAATGTCTCTAACAGGAAATGGTTCTCCCGATTTGGATGAGTCAATGTCCTTACGACTTAGTTCAACTACGTTGAGGACATTACCTTGGGATGTCTCTACTCTCAGTACATCAGCAACGCCAAAAGCAGCGCACTTGCCAGTTCCGTATCTGCCCCTAACACTTTTACCCTTGAGCCGCTGGATGTTTTCGGCATGCATCTGAAAGAAATTCCGCAACCCCTCCCTAGACATACCACAACCATCGTCGGAGATAACTATTCTCTGTCTAGAGATCTTCGCCTCCACATTAACAGGCTTATTTGGCTTTGGATTATCCACCGAATTGGAGATATATTCCCAGACTACCTTGGGTACCGTATTAAAATAGGCAGAGTTCTGAAGGAAGTCTCGTGCAACATGGCTTGTTACTTGAATAGGTTCACTCATTTTTGACCTCCAATTCCTTGAATCCCTGCTCTCTAAGATTAGTCAAAACCAGGCGGAGTTGTGGATCAAGCACAGCAGCATTCGCCAGAGCTAATATCCGCTCTCTCCGATCCCGCGCCGTAAAATAGCTGTTAACCCGAACGAGACCCTCCACTTCAAGAACTGATACTTCGCGTCTTCTACCGCTAATCGTCTTACCAAAAGCTGATGTTTTCTTGGCGCGGTCGATTTCTCGATGAAGTTCGTCTATTAGACTTTGATTGTTTCCCCCATCAGACGCAGTAAGACACCAAGACAAACCGTGAGGTGTTAGCATCCAGCCGTCCCGAATACTGCCAAGAACTCGCCTGTCTGGTAATGCTAACTCGTTTTTGAGACTTATCCTGACGGACTCGAGATTAATTTGGTCTGGATACTTCTTCCAGCAGAATCTCCTGGGAGATAGTTTCGCTGCTTTCATGGCTACATCCTCTACATGTATATGACGGAGAGCTCCACCCAATTGGTATACGGCCATTGTGACAATGTCCCTATTAGTGTAGTCTCGTCTTCTTAGATCAGCAGATTTGTTCATTGCTCACACCTTTGTTATCGTAGCCTCTCGTGTCCAAGTATTGAACTCTATTCTCACCCTATCTCGCGGCATCAATCCCAAACTCTCCACTGCCTCCGAAAGGTCTCTAATGAAACCACTACCGACCACTAAGACCCCATTGGTGATGCCATTGATAATAAGCGTCCAAGTCCCTTGCATAGAGGCTGCAGGACCACAGGTAAGTACGCCACCATAGATCATCCAAGTCCCAATATTTGTTTCGAACTCTATTACACCATCAGAGCGCGGCCTTATACTGGCATTAGCAGGCACTCTCGTTATATTAGACTTAGCCTGTTCAACGTCTTCCATATTGTACCGGCTTTCAAGCAGTGTATAGAGTCCAAATGCCACCTTCTGTATGATTGGAGAATAACGAAGGGCACCAGTAAGCGATGCTTCCGAGAAACCCGCACCAAGTATTTTCGTGTGCAGTAACTCAAATGATACAACGGGTCCCTCACTTTGTACAGTCTTCACGAAGATCGACTCTGGCCCGGTGAGGCTAGGTCTTCTAGCTGGCCGCCTATTTAACCTGACAAATCCATCAGCCAAAAGGAAATCTCCTGCATGTTCTAAGACCTTCACTAGTACATCAGATGGCGGGGCTGCAAATTGAAGACGGCTCAAGTGCCTCGTTAGAGCTTGGCGCAAATTGGACGGAGATACGGCACCACAGTACGTTACTACCTTTGTGGCAACGTCTTCGGCCACACATTTATGGCCTTTTCTCATCCACCACCCGGGACATATCTCGGTAAATCCATCTAGACATAGGATTTGCTCAACGTCAGTTTCTGAGACGTTCTCATTTACTAGAGAAACCATTCTTACCGCACCACAGTTTCGGCAGAATCTTCGCGCCTCGTCAAGAATGGGTCTTCTAGCCAGAAGAATGTGTTGAGGGATGTGAGGTTCACGCATACGGTCGAATTCCTTTGGCAAAGTGAATGGAGCAAAATCCGTAATCCGGCTGACTGCAACGAGTAGATCGGCTGATGCCTTTTCTTTAAGGAAGCCAATGTCAATCAATCGCTGAATCCATGAATCTACAGTTGCATCTTCACCCAGGTGTCGGATCAGGACAATACCTGCGATTGAGTACAACAGTGGTGACCGTGCAACCCTCCTGGCAAGTTTACTGCGCATCCTTGATTCTATTTGCCGGACCCTCTCTCGGGTGACATAAAGATGTTTCCCGATAGCCTGAAGCGTAAGGAGTTTGCGTACACCAAATCTAGCGGTCAATATGAAGCGCTCTCTGTCATCCAGATGTCGGACCAACTCGTTGATCTCATAGTCTATGTTTTCGTGGACTAGCAACTTATAGAGTGAATCGACAGCTTGTTTCATTGCCTGGCTCTGAGCGTGTATTCCTTCCTTTCGTTCGCGACCAATAATCTGGGCGCGACGTTCCTCGATGACTTGTTTCAGTTGTGCAAGCGTTCGGGGTCTGTCACCAACAGCCTTCTGCAGTCTCCGCTGAGTGTGTTGGGGCAACGGAACTTCATCCAGAGGTATATAATCCTGAAAAGCATAGCAAAGCCTAGTAGCCAAATCTACTAACCCCTCAGACAAAGGACATATGTCGCAAACTGTCCACAGAAATGTGTTTAGCTTCCATCTGATCTCTTCAAGCGCACTAATCTCAAGACCACAAGTGCTAGTGAGATTGCATTCATCATAGTCAGCTAATTGCGCCAGGTTCTGTATGCCGGCAGCACTCAGCCCTTTGGATACCGTTGCGCTCAGGCCGAGTCGTGCGATGCTGATTGCATTCAAATTCGTGCTTCGGGCTCTAGCTCGGTTGACCAGGACTAGCCCAGCAAGTTTCTTGCCACTTCCTGCTGCATATAAGTGCCGATTGCCCACGCGCGCCAGATATGTCAAGTAAGAATCTAGCTTCTTCTCGATGCCCGTGATGGTTGTTATATGAAGCTCCGAGATATTGAAGAAGCCATATTTAATGCAGTTAACAAGCTCTTCTATAGTATTGATGTTGAACACACCAAGCTCGCTCGATTCTTGCTCACTTAGACCTAGTACTTGTATGCTGAAGTCATCTAGTGGAGTGTCTTGGTCCTCAAGGTTCTCCAACAGTGATGTTTCGACCTTACTGTCGCCCACACCTATGGCCTCTGAGTCTCTATTATCGTCGCTCGCCAGATCCGTGAGGTATGAATTCAGTTTCTTCTTGATCTCCTGTAGGGTGGTTACTCCCAGGCCATCAATATTGAGGAGATCATACTCAGTAGAGGTAGCTAGTCGCTGTATGGTACTGATGCCGGCCGCCTCTAGTCTCTTGGATGCTCGTACCCCTAGATACAATGGCCACACATCCATTTCACTCAGATTAAGGCCTCGGTCTGCAATGCGTGCAAGCAATAGTGCATCACCTATCCCGGAACGGCATTCCTCAAGCCTACTTCTATTCTGGAATGAAACCACGGTGGGCAGAAACGATTTCTGGGCCATCTGCTTACGAGTGTCTGTAGTCTTCAAATCCCGACCCTTGCCGTTCACCAAATCCACCAAGCATGAGTTTAGCTTCTTCTTGATCTCCCGCACGGTGGTCACTCCCAGACCCTCAATACCTAGAAGGTCGTTCTCAGTGCAAGTGATTAACTGCTGTATGGTGCCAATACCTGCAGCTCTCAGTCTCTTGGATGCTCGTACGTTCAGACGCAGTTGTGCTACATCGACTATCAAGCCTGCATCAAGGCCGTGTTCTTCGATTTGCGCTAGTAGCAGGTGGTCTCCCAAGCCAGGCCTATGCCTTTGTCCCGCGCTCCGATATCCCAGTGACGCATTGGATGCATGTTCAGTGGGAGATCCACGTATGACAGCCCGGCTATCTTCCATAGATTTAGATTGTGAAGACGAATGCTTGGAAAGAGATCTAACGATCCTACTTACTATTGACAACCAGTACCCCTTGGAGACTACTCCACCTTGCAAGCGCAACAGAATCACTTATGAAAGGAGACCGGGCGCACAGGTCATAGCCTGAAACCCGTGTTTCTTCTGTTGTTCTGAAAACTCTGCTCTGCATGTCGAAGCGCACTGCGAATTTCTCTGAATATCTTGGCAATCTGTTCATCACTGTACTCATAGCTTCGCCGATTGGAACATTGCCCGAGTAGCCTCAACGATTGGAGTACACGTTCCGTGCGTCTTTCTGCTATTCTTCTGAAGGCCTCTGCTTTTGCACGTTTCTTCTTGCGAATTAGATCTTCAGCTGCTGTGTCCATTTCACAAATATCATAACATACATGACTTTTATCATCAAGATGCCATGCATTATTTGCCAAAAAATGTACATTATCTGCGCATCTGTGGGGCACCCTGTAATTGTCAAAGAGCTGCTGCTTTGTGCTAATCACATATCGAGTAGAACACCTATGTTTTCCAACCACGCGGCGCGGACTAGGTCTACTACAGATCAGACATTACGTCCCCTCAAGACCAACTGACAAAGTGGTTAACTCTCGAAAAGGGATTGCACAAAACTCGGTTTTGTTCAACAATCGCTCAGTTTGTTCAAAGCAAGCCTTCATGACAGTAGTTCAGAGCACGACTGCGAGCCAATAGCTCAAAACGGCATTACGGTGTGATAAAAATCGAAGTCAGGCCAACAGTCTTTGAGGGTCTTCCCTATTCGTATGATTTTGTCCTTGAAATACTCGGGGACAGCCTGCAGCCATCTATCGAAGCTGAAGTCTACTGAGCCCGGGTTCCAATCAGTGAGATCAACGGGGGGAGAAGCAAATCCCTGTCCGAGGAAGCACAAGGCATCCCAGCTCTCTGCCGATTTTTCAAATAGGGGGCATAGCCTCTCAGCAACGATGGTGTTCTTTTGCCTATCGCTGGGCTCCTCAGCTTCCTTTGCCTCCCGAATGCCACTTTGCGCATAATGTTGAAACTTTGGGGCGTAACTTCTCCAGGGAGCATAGGGAGGATTGTTGCCCCAGAGTTTAGACATGCGACGTAGAAGAGTCAGTGCTGCCATCTCGCAACAAGACTCGACAAACCAGTTTGTTCGCCTTGGGTCAGCGAAGATGTGACATAGCTCATGTCCGAGTTGGTAAACAAGCTGGGCGTAATAGCGATTCTTCACTGACAGATAGACCCTATATCGGGTGGTATCTGACGTCGAGTCTGTAAGGGGACCCTGCGTTCGGTACAGGATGCTAACTCGACGTACTCCCGCCGGAGGTAACACCGAAAATGGGATACTGAACTCTTCTACGGCAGAGTGGACCACCAAGCAAAGGTCTCGATTGACACGGAAGTCGTCGGACAAACTAACATCGACGCCAAACGCAAACTGTCTGGATTCATCGACGCCCATGTAGCTTATCCTTATACAAATATACCACCTTCTGGCGGTTTGTCCATCTAAGTAACCCTCGCCGTGATGAATGAATCGTGATAAGATTCAGGCGGCTTGATATAACCGTTTGTTCCGAGGTAGCGAAATGGGCAACGAAAACGGAGATCAGCTAGTCGAGACCCTGTGGAATCGGATTGAGCTGGGCATCAGGAAATTGATGCCCAAAGCTGACCAGATAGACCTATTCCGAACAAAAGCACTCATAAAGCGTACCCTGAAGCACATTGCGATACACCGAGATTCGTATTCTTTGGACGTGGCCGACAAATACCTAGACGCCGGAGAAGCAGACTATAGAGCAGCGTCGTTGCTATTTGAATGCAAGGAATTCGCTCTGACCGTTTATCACATCCAGCAAGCAATTGAAAAGGCCATGAAATCTTTCTGCCTGTCGATCGGTGACGTAAGCGTCGAGGAACTGTCTACAACTCATCGAACTCCACTCCCGCTGCTCAAGATTATTGAAGAGAAGCCCGGCAGCGAGATGATTAGCGTACTGAACTCAATTGGCAATCAAGATTACAGGGTAACCGTCCGGCAGGTGAAGAGACTAGTGAACAGCGACCAACAACGACTGGCCAATCTGCCCCTGAACTCATCTACTCGTGCACTCGACATAGAGACATTGATCAGAGTTGCTGACGCAGTTTTCACAACGCATCCATCATTAGAGCAGAAGGAAGACGAAGTCAAGGCCGTTTTTGCAGAATGCCTACCTGAGTACAAGGAGTCGATCGTTGCGTATTCCTCGGTCAAATCTGGTCAGGCGGCAGGTCAGTGTTACATACTGGGGGTTTTAACCTTCCCTCACGAAAGTTACACTCGATATCCCGGAGCATTTCTGGAACCGCAAGATTACACTGAGGGACTCGGAATTGTTCAGGCAATACCGATTATGATACAGCGAATACCCAGGGCTTTGGGCCTGGTCCGAGACGTCATCTTGATCTTAAGAAAGCAAGTATTCCAAGGAAGCGCGAACAACATCTAACTCGACATTTGGGCACGCTGTTCAGCGCTGCAAACAATCGCTCAATTTGCTCCTTGCATCTTGGCGGTAATTGAACTAAATAGCGTTAAGTGTGAGCAGTGTTTGTTACAATGTTCAGATAAAATGATGTCGGCAAAACAAGGCACATTCTACGCCTAGAATAACTGCGAGCGCTGCATCCATAATGGGTATCACAGCCCGTACACCCTGCCTGGGCCTGTAAACAGAAGCTCGAGCGAGACCTGTGAGGGATCGAGCTGCAGCATTCGAGAAAGGGCTCTGCCGTAAAGCAGGACTTGCGGGCGATAGTATTCGGCCGTGCTGGCGAGTTCGGTATCGTCCTTGATCTCGTTGCTCTTGAAATCCACAATTGTGGCCTGTAAGGGCCTGCCGCCCGCGTCCTGTATGATCGTAACCCGGTCGAAGACGCCCGTTATCCATTGGTCTTCAAGCACGATTTCAAAATGCTTCTCACGCCACACCGAGACGACCCCCTCGGGTCTGGACAGAACCTGCCTTATCTCGTCCGAAGCCATGGCTTGCCGGAACTGCTCCACCGCCCTCTGCCTTATGTCCTCAGTAGCAGATGATTCCTCCTGCCATTCCTTTATCAAGCCCTCGACATCTGCCTCATCTATCCAGGATACCTTCTTGAAGAGCTCGTGTATGGCTATCCCCAGCTCCACGCTGTCGTGAGTAACCTGAGCGAACAGTGAATCGGCTCTGATCTCCCTGCCCTCGATCGCCGATGGCGATACGCCCAGAAGCCTGCGTCTCAATGAGGGCTGCCTGCTGAATTCGCCGGATAACTCAGGCGGCTCGGATCTTTTCGCAGGCCGGGCTTTCGAGGGAGCTTTGATGTACCAGTCCCGTTCTCCTGCTTCATAGAGACAGGCGAATTCCTCACCGCCTATCTGTATGCCTGGACCGCATGTCGGCTTAAGGTCTCCGGCCAGTTGGGATTTCAAGAACGCAGCGGGCGTAACCATCCGCGAAGTTCTGCCGGGAAAGCCTGTAATCACGTACAGCCCCTGCCTGGCTCTGGTCACCGCCACGTACAGCACGCACAGCGCATCGAAGCAGGCAGTTTCATTTGCCTTCTGCACCTGCTCTGCCAATGCAGGATCGCTTTCAGTGATAATAGCGCGAGGCGTTTTCAGTGCCCACCGCGGCTTGTCGGTTGCGGGGTCGCGGGCAATGACGAAATCGGGGTGGCCGGCTTTGGCCATGTTGTTCCCCTGCAGGTCAGGGAGAATTACGATGTCGAATCCCAATCCCTTCGACTGATGTATGGTCATAACGCGCACCACATTATCTGTGCCGAGTTCATGAAGCTGGTAGTTGTCGATGAAATGCAGGAAGTCGCTGCAACTGCTGGTTCCCGTCCCGTCGAATTCGCCGGCAGCGTTGATGAGGTCATTCAGGCGCTTGCGACCGAAGTCGTCCAGTTGCCGCGCTGAATTGAGTCGCGCTCCCCAACTACGCATGAAAGCTTGAAAGCCGTGCGTCTGTATTTCCTCCAATAACGGGAGCGGCAGGTCGTCTCTGTGCAACTTCTTTTTTGCGAAGTACTTGTTGAGAGGACTCATCTGGAGGTGGCGCCAGGCGAACGTATCGCCGGGGTGCGCGGCGAATTTCACGAGCGACAGCAAGACCGAGACGACCGGGTTGTCCTTGATGGCCGCCCTGCCCTCGTGAATGATGGACATTCCCGAGCAGTCGCTGCGGAGGTAATCGACGATGTCTTTGCCAACCTCGTTCTTGCGTACCAGGATCGCCACTGAGAGTCCACGGTCTAGCGGTCTGATCTCGTTAAGAAGGCTGGCTACCACATGGTATCTATCCTCGTCAGTGGGCTTGACCTCACCGTCGTGGCACGGCGGCTGCAAAATTGCAGCATAGCCACATCCGGGGACGACATCCGTCTGACACCTGTGTTCTTGCCAGATGTTCTTCCATTCAGTGACAGCCTCTTGTGGCAGCTGATCATCCGGGAAGCTGCCGAATATGCGATTGACCGTATCGATAACAGGTTGACAAGAACGGAAGGACACGCTCAGAGGTATCTGCTTTATCCGGCCTTGATATTGTTCCAATATCTTACCGAAGAGACGGGCATTGCCACCTCGCCAGCCATAGATGGCCTGCTTGACATCGCCCACGTAGAAGAAACTGCGTTGCCCGCTAACGTCCTGCAGTATCTCGTCTGCAAGATTATGCAGCACTTCCCACTGCAAGTCGCTGGTGTCCTGGAACTCATCCAGCAGCCAGTGGTCGAGCTTACTGTCGAGCCGGTAGTCTATGTAGAGCCGGGCCTCTTGCCCCGGCATGCGGCTGAGCACGCTGCCGGAGCTGTACCGGTTTCCTGCGGTAAGCAGGTACTGAGCATCGGTGAAGGTGAGTTGCCCCCGCCGGCGGACCATATCATCGTAGAATTGCTCGTACTGGTGGAGGACCCGATAGATGCCCCGGGTTCTGCGCACCGCGGCGCGAAGCTCCGTACCGATAACGTGCTTCACCAAGGTGAACAACAGCCGGCACTGCCGTCCAGTCAAAGGGTAGTCCCGCTTGTTGTAGGATAGTGTTAGCCCGCCGCGCTCCAGGTCCTCAAGGCCGGCCAGAAGGGACTGGAAGACCGCTGTGTTACTCAAGGCAGTGTCCCAGTATGACGACTCGCCGTAGCCGCTGCAGAAGTCGATTATCCTGGTGAGGCTGTCCAGTAGCTTGTCTGTGAATCCACTGGCTGGCAACGAGGCTTTGAGTTCAGTGGCGGCAGTCGTGAGATCGTCTGTCGGCTCGAACCAGGGCGATCCCCCGGGCCACACTGTGCGCTCTTCGCCCCACGTGTCAGCTTCCGGCATGAAGCAGTAGCGTTCTCTGTAGCCGGTGATGTATTCGTCGAGGCTTTTCTCCAGGTTCTTCGTCTCCTGTCCGAAAGTGGCCTGCCGGAAGGCATCCAGAAATGCCTGCTGTGCTGACCCGGCAACACGACGGTGGTTGAAGATGAGGCCTAGCACCTTGCGGCTGGCGGCCTTCGCTTCGCCACTGTCGTTGTCCATGATTTGAAAGGTCGGCGGAATGCCCAGCTCCATGGGGAAGGACTTGAGTATGCCTACGGTGAAGCTGTCCAGGGTGCTGATATGCAGGCTGTGAATGCTTACCAAGAGACTGCGCAATAGTCGCAGGAAGTCCTGCTGTCGAAAGGCGGGCTTGCCGATCAGCCCTCCGGTTCTGTGAGCCTGTTCAGGCGAATTCGAGGCATCGCAGAGGTACTTAACGACCGAGTCAAATATCTCGCCCGCGGCTTTCCGTGAAAACGTCAGCGCGATGATCCGGTCGGGGCTGACCCCATTGGCCATCAGCCCTATGTAGCGGTGCGCCAGCTGGAAGGTCTTGCCGGAGCCGGCAGAGGCTGAGATGACTACGTGACTGATGGCATTTTCTGTCACTTCGTTGCCTTCCTCATAAATGCTGCGAAAGCATCTACGTCAATGCAGTCGGGGACATCAGCCGGAAACAGGCTCTCGAAATCGTCGTATTGCACTCTCTTAATCGGAGGCCAGAACCGGCGATTGCGGATATCTTCGACTGTGGACTCGGCGCACACTCTGGCAGATTTCAGCAAGTGGTCATCAAGGCCTTCCCAGATCATCACCCCGGTCTCATCTATGGCCTTGGACAGATTGAAGTAGCCGAGTTCAATCCTGCTATCGGAGTACTTGTCTTGCGGAAGAAATATTCTGTACAGAGGTAACTGCAGGTCCGCCCAGCGTTTCTCTTTGCCGTCCACCTTGACCCTCATATAGTCGGCCGCCTCATCTACAACAGAAGCGAGGTGAGCTTCATCGGGCTTTTGCAGAGTATCGGATGTCTTGTAGTCGAGAATGCGTATCTGCCCGGTCTTGCTGTGCCTGTCGATGCGGTCGATCCTGCCACCGATGGGCAGGCCACAAAGCTCGGCCGTGATTCTTACCTCGGAGTCCAGTATCCGCCAGCCCTCTTTGACCAGGTCAGCCTGTACCCGTGCCGCAGCCCGGAGCCGCTGTTTGGCGGCATCAAGCTGAATTCTTATCTGTAGAGGCAGCGGGTACCCGAAGCGTTCGACCGCCCACTGCTCGGCTTCAGCACAGAGGAACTCACTCAGCTTGATGTAGTCTTGGCAACCTGCCATCTCATCGCTCAGTGCCATTCTCCTTAGCACTTCATGCACCAATGATCCGAAATCGAGCGCATCCATCTCTACCTTTTCGTCGTCGAGTGCTTCCATGCCGAGGATGGTCTTGAGATAGAAACGGAAGGGACAGGTGAGATACTCCCTGAACTGGGTAACCGACAACCTCCGGGGAGCAAGCCTTTCCGCCGGGATATCGGCAGGCGGGTTTGCCTGCAGACGGAAGCTGATTGTGGGCGGGTAGCCGGTCTGCTCATCCTGCGGGTCGCCGAAGAGCCTCCCGGCACGCCCGACGAGCTCAGCATCGCTGCAGCGAAAGAGAAGACGTGATGGCGTCAACGGATCACGTGTGGCACCCGTCTTGCTGACCAAGAAGCAAACGCGACCATCATCGCGGTGTGACTCGACAAGCCCCCGCAGGAGGTACGCATCCCTGGCCAGTCGGTCGGCATCGCAGCGCAGGTCTAACTGCTTTCGCAGCGTGTCAGGCAGAAAGACGTCGCTGAGACGGCCATCCGGCACGAATCCTTCATTCATGCCTGTGACAATCATCAGACGGGCGCCATTCCAGGGCAATTCGAGCCAACCTTCCAGGTCAATAACGGCACCCTTGCGCTCGACGAAGTATCGTTGCCTGGACAGCCGCTGCAGCAGCATCTCCAGTGCGTTCTCTTTTGCGATGCCGAGCCTGTTGATCACTTCGCCGGCCAGTTCTCTAAGTGCCTCGTCTATCAGCCCGGAGGCTGCTATGAATTCCTCATCCTCGGGGTTGTTGGGGTTGACCATCCTGACTTCGTACAGCGTTTGCAGGAGCGACCGAACGGCGCTGTCCATGTCCTGGTGCTGGAACGAGTCCAGTTGTTCTTGAATGAACGCGATCGCGTTGCGCAGGTTAGGGAACTCGAGGTGACCCTCTTGTCTGCGCCGGCCCTTGGGCACAAGGTGCCGAGTTATGTCCTCCATGCCCAGGGGCAGGTGCTGATTCTGGAACTCATCCAGTTCCTGCAACAGCCAGCGTGTCGAGAGGTTGTGCTTCTGCCTCAGAAACGCGAGCACATCAGCATGACGCAGGAATGCGCTGAAGCTGGCATACGTCCCTTCACTAGCCAGACCATGGAAGGACTCGAGGAGATGGAACAACGGGTGCTCTGTCATGCTCCTGCCCGCGGGATCGAATGCGACCAGGTTCTTGTCTGCGAGATCCGCCATCAGGGAAGGGGTTATCTCACTATTGGGCACGCCGATGGCAATGTCGGCCGGACCGCAGCGATGGCTCTCCTCCGCCATAATTTCCACAACCTTGCGGCTCTGTGACATCAGGGAACCGGCGAGCAGAACATTTCGGTCCGCCTCCGGGATGACGATGTTGGTCTCGTTCCATTTGTCTGTGATCGGGCAGCCCCAGTCGTCGAACCAGTCCGACATTGATTCGGGCGCGTGTATCAGAATATCAACGGCTACCCGCGATGCAAGGTGTGCGACTGCCCGTATCATCAGAGGCGTCGGATCGGGGACTGCGGCTATGACGATTCGTTCAATTCCTTCGGGGAGTTCTGGTTCTTCAGCCTCACGTATCATCATATCACATGGGTCTTTCAACCCGAGTTCATCCAGTTGCGCCAAGTAGGCAGCTTCCAGTCTGGACATGTCTTTCCATCGTTCTCGTTCCTCCAGTATGTTGCTAAATCTGCCGTCCACGTCTGTTATTCGCAATCCTCCGTCAGCAAGAGTATCGCGCAGCCGCTGTAGCAGACCGCCTGTGTACATTGCCCATGTGAAGGATTGTTCTACCGTCCGTGCCGGGAAGAAATGGGGGCATTGGGTGAGGTCTGCTCTCATCAGGACATCTATCCAAACTGCTGTCACCTCCGTCTCATTGGCCACCTTCGTCGACTCATGTCCACGATGCAGGAAGAAGGTGGGTGTCACCACCTGAGGCGACAACAGTGCTGTACTCTCCTCGGCACAATGCATTGCCATGGCCTCCCGTAGCCTGCGCCCTGCCTGCCTGGTAGGTACCACGATAAGCTTGTTCTCCAAGTCAACGGGGCCTGAAAGCTCTAACGGTAAGAGAAACTGCTGCACCTTAGTGGTGATCGGTGCATCCCAGCCAAGGAAATATCGTTCTGCAGCCATGAGTCATAGCTCCTGAGTCATAATCATCATTGGTATCATATGATTCTCGGGCTTATTATAACCCAATTCGTGGCGTAGTTGACTCCAAAGCAGCCAGCCCTTGATCATCGCACGTATGTTAAGACATAGAACAGTTTATATCATTGGAATGCAATCAACGGGGACGTAACGTTGTAATTCTTAGCGCTCATGGTGCTCATAGCTTTGTGACTAGCGACAGAAAAAAGCATCGCCGAGAACTTCGGGCGTTTGATAATGATATCGACCTTAGCATAGGAATTAGAAGCCTAAATGGCAGGCTGGAGAGGACATTCTCTATCTTAGATGGTTGTGAAGTCGGGACGAGTGTCGAGTCATTCCGCAAAGCAGCCGGCGCATCGAGAGCCATCGGATTCGCTCATGAAGTCAATTGGATTGACTCATCAATCTTTATCTTGGCATTGCTCTCACGCTTTCAAGAATATGGAGTATGTCACCTTCGCCGTGCGCGCAGGAGTACTGAAACTGCCCAACCAAGGCTGATGAGGGTTGTGGAGGACATGACGGAAGGGACACACAAGTCGCTTGCTCAATCGCTTGGTGTAGAGTATTCATTTGTTGAGTAGCCTCAATCTAACCGTGGTCACTGTTCTATGGTTTCTCACATTTCTGATATAATCAGAGCACCTTCGCATCAAGCGCATATGTTTTTTAACTGGAGATAACAATGATTGAGGCTGTAATCAAAGACTGTAATAATGTCACATCCGCAACCATACAAATTCACAAGAACCACCTGAACATCCGGTATGCAATGAACGGAACTGGCAAGTCCACGATTGCATCGGCTATTGAGCTTCAGTCAAAACAAGAAGATCTTTCCCGACTCAAGTGTTTTGGAAGCACGGATGCACCGACATGCACTCTTTCCGAACCTGTTAAGGTACTCCTCTTTAACGAAGATTTCGTAAAAAGCTTTGTCTTTCAGCAAAGTGAAGTCATACAGAACTCGTTTGACGTCTTCATCAAGACTCCGGAGTACGAAACAAGACAGGCCTCCATTAACAAGAGACTAAAGGAGATCCACCTAGACCTAGCTCAGAATGCTGATCTTCAGCAAGTTGTCTCAGTTGGCAAGACTGTGCTATCAAGGTTTACATTGACCCAGTCCGGCGAGTTAAAGAATATAGGTCTCTTAAAGACACTCAAAAGTTCCCAGAGTATTTTCACCCTGCCCGAGAAGCTGAGCAAATTCCAGCCTTTAATGCAGAAGGAATATAACGTTGAATGGGTTGGCTGGAAGCATGACGGTTCGAAATTTGACGATAACGGAATTTGCCCTTTTTGCACTAGCGGCCTTGGGAAAGAATACGTAGCTGAGAAAGAAATGTTCAATGCTTCCTATACTAGATCCAATGTCAAAAACATAAGAGAAATGCTTTCTTACTTTCAGAGCGTTCAGGACTTCATGGACGAAGAGAAGAGGGCAATCCTTATCGATTGCGTCAAGGGTGACAAAGGAGAGCGAGAGATTCAGCTTTGGGTTACTCAGTTCTATAATGAGCTCAATTTCCTTGTCAGCAAAATAACGGATGCCCAAGATTTCAATTCCTTCCGCGTTCGCCGTGAAGACATACCTCACCTTGACCAGCAGCTTAATGCTCTAATCATCGATACTTCAAACCTGCAGATATTCAACAATCAGAAAGTGAAAGATTGCGTAGATTTCTTGAATGGCAAGATCAAGGCAGTGCTAAGAGAAACCGAGTTACTGAAGAGCGACATCGGACAGCTTAAGGGGCTTATTGGTTCTGCCAAAGAACAAGCCATCAAAGACATTAATGAATTCCTGTTGACGGCGGGCATCAATTACAAGTTTGAAATTAGGGACGAATCCGAGAATGTATCAAAAACCATCTTGAGTTATATTTCTAGGACAACGGACCCCATAGAAGTTGAGGACATTAACTTGCATCTAAGCTGGGGCGAAAAAAACGCCTTCGCCTTGGTACTCTTCATGCATTACGCTTTGAGTCAGAACCCCCAGTTGATAATCCTAGACGACCCGATATCATCATTTGATAGTAACAAAAAATACGCAATAATCAGCCGGCTGTTTTCGTCCAAAAGGCAGAGTTTTTACAGAAAGACAGTCTTCATGCTAACCCATGACCTGCAACCCATCATTGACTACGTCATCAACCGGAAGCCGACTGGAGAGTATGTCTCAGCCTACTTTATTCAAAACAGGGCTGGTGTTGTATCTGAACTAGAAATTTCTGAACCTGACATCCGGTCTCTACTGAAAATGCTTGTTGAGAATGCTAGAGATGACAGTCTGAACAAAGTTCACCGTGTTGCCAGCCTCAGAAAGTTCTTCGACCATGTTCCCGCACAAAGCGTTGGCCAAGACCACGCCTACAGTTTGCTATCCTGCCTTATACACGGAAAACCAAAGGCCACCATGAAGGATGACTCCGAAATGACTGCAGCTGACATTGCTTCTGGTGAAGCCATAATAAAATAATATATTTCCGACTTCGACTACTCCACATACTTAATCAACGTATTCACGAAAGAGCCTCTATTGAGAGTCATAATGAATGACCCAAACTCCTACTTCCGTCTTCAAGCTTTCAGGGTTCTACTGCAAGTTCTGAACTTAAAATCCAGAATAGCTGATGATGCCCTGATGAAATACATTGACGAGCAATTCCACGTTGAAAATGATTATATCTTCACCCTAGACTACGTCAAATATGATACAGTGCCAGACTTCGTGATCCCGCGGTGCCTTGAATTCCTGAAGAAAGAGGGCTTGGTAACTTGATGCTAGTCACAAGGCGCATCAGGTAGGAGTACTTACCTTTGCGTATACATGAAAGGGCAAACATCCCCATGTTTGTTATCTGGGACAACAAACAAGCAGACTGTAACTTCATGGGTCACACAAGCCTATATTGTTCGGCTCGGCCAACAACAACTTGTCTGGTTCAGTAGGTCACATTAGCGTAAAATGTTACCTGACCGCACTTCTCATCGAAGTGGCATTCCTGAGCCGCTGCGCTGGGCTACAGTTAAGCAGCGTAGTTGACAGTCGTGGCTTCTGTGCGATAAGATCTCTCTCAGAAAGGAGGCGAGCGGTTCCCGCCTTCTCTCCTGAGTGTCTTACACACAGGAGGTCAGAGGTTCAAATCCTCTACCGCCCACCATCGAGATTGGAAAAGCTCGCAGGTTAGGTCAGCTCATAAGGATGAAATGACAACTACCCATCTCTTTAAACGAAAACCTGGCGTAGTAACGACCTACAAATGAAAGGCTAGGATCCTTGACATAGAGACTATTAGGAAACACAAGAGGGGAATGGGCTTAAATATACTCTAAAGGAGTAGACCAATGGGAGAAATTGATGAAAATATATTGAACAAGGCATTCGAAAGTGGCAAACGTCACGAGATGCGAAGTAGCGGCTGCCCGCAATGCACGGTTGCCGGGATTTTCGAGGCACTTGGGATTGAGAACGATGACGTTTTCAAAGCGGCCACCGGGTTCGCTGATGGAGTAGGTTTAACAGGAAACGGGCATTGCGGAGCACTTTCCGGTGGTGTCATGGCAATAAGCTATCTCTTCGGCAGAGAGGGTAAAGATTCGGGCGATATGATGAAACAGGTACCTGCTCTCATACTGTCGAAAAAACTGCATGACCAGTTCATTCAAAAGTATGGCACCTGCCGTTGTGCTGATATCCAGACCAAGTTTGTTGGCAGATTCTTCAATCTCTACGACCCGAAGGAGATGGAAGCAGCTTACAAAGCAGGCATGGTAGACAAGTGTTCAACGCTTGTGGGGGAAGTAGCCAGAATGGCGACGAAAATCATCTTGGAGAAAAGAGAATCGCTGAAAGAAAAGGCCGGCCAAGCCTGATTACTGTGATGGCTCCTGGAAGGACATTGGGCAGAGACGTAGTATTTGGGCCGATGACGGAAGTCATTGCTATGAATGAAGTGCTAACAGGAACCTGTTCTGCTTAATGAATCACAGTCCGTCGCAATGTTACCTCTAGATTGTTGTGCCCTATATATGGCTAAACAGGGGATTCGGTTTCTTTAGTTTCTGGTCGTTAGAGTCTCAGTCAGAAGAACAAGTGGCCTCCGGCTTCTAACAAGAGTCTCTTACATTGGAGGTCAGAGGTTCAAGTCCTCTACCGGCCACCACTAACTCAGAATACTCAGCCTCAGCAGCCACATCCGAAGTTAGCTGTTATGGAGCAGTCTCCGTTCATGGTGATGGTTGTTGAGAATGAATTGACAGTGTTGATCGTCGCCACATCACCGGTCCATTCGACAAACCCGTAGCCGAGAGCCGAACGAACCACCAGTCTCACCACTTTTCCCTCATTATAGGTAAAAGTCCCCTCTCCCGGGGTGATGACCGAACCATTAGGGGTGCTGGAGATGGTGAGCTGGTACTGAGTAGGAACACAACCTGCCGTTCCTACAATCAAGGCTACAGTAATAACAAAGGTGCTAAGTGTTTTCATATATTCGGGCCTTGAAGTATTATTGTATCACTGGTGAAGGCATTATCAATAGGTTGCGATGCCCGGGACATGCTACAGAGCCGGTATCGCAACGCTAAGTTTCTACGGCAGAAGTAGTAATCCGAGTGGTTGTTACCAGAGTTAAGAAACGCGCTCTATCGTTTGATTGCGTCTGCCAAGACGAAAAGCTCGTCCACGTTACTTCACTTCTCGTCAAGGGTGGGATACATCCGGTCACCAAGACTGTTGGGGTCTATCGCCTGTTTAATCTTACGCTGCCAGGTGTGGATGGCCGGCTGCTTAGCCAGATCTTGCTGGAATTCTTCGTGCGTCTTGCCGACAGCAAGGTACATGCCTTCTTTCCCGGGCGGGATATTATGTTTCGCTTCTTCTTGGATACAGTGCTTCATCCACGCTACGGCGGCGGCAGTCGATCTCTTGTCGGCCACATCATAGAAACCGAATTGCTCCAGGCCGCATTGTCCTCCACCCCCAATGGAACCGACACACCCCATCATCGAATCGCTGCCGCAGTCCACCAGTAATCCCTTCTGCTGGTATTTTTCGGTTGCCTCTTCGGCGAGCGGTTCGTATTGTTTTACGAAGTCTGGCGTGCCGGACTGCATGAAGTTGCCTATCCAACCACCGGTATAGACGAAGTTCAGGTTCTTCTTACCCAGCCTGAGCAAGTACAACAATGAAAACTGCTCCATTTCCGGCTCCAGCCACTTCTTAACCTTCCAGCCCCCGGTTTCTTCCAGTATTCGCTCCAGCACCTTCTCCTTATAGTCAATATCCCGCTGGCTCATGCCCACCAGCACCAGCTGGAACGCTCTCCTCATTTCTTCAGTGACCTTTTTTACCTCCTTCTTCCGCACGAACTCTTCGATGTCATCAAGCGATTTGGTGGGGTCCTGGTAGAGCATCCAGAAAGCCGGCCCCAAGTCTGCACCCAGCATGGTCCACTGCCGGTGCGCATAGTAGGCTATCTCGTTATCGTATATTTTGTAGTAGGCGTCGAATAGACTATCCCAGTCCTTAAAGGCCACAGTATATGCCCTGAAGTTTCTGGGCATGGGAGAGCGGTAAGCGGGCATGGTACCCTCAACAGGAAACTCGGCCGGTCCCGGCCAGGGAGACAGCTTCACGGCGCATTTGGTATATACCCCCAGACCACCTCTGGCTCCCAGCGCTCCCCTGATGATACCCCTCATGCTCGGGCCCGGGCCTTCGGCACAGAACCAGCCACACCCAGAACCGAGGGAGCCTGTTCTCAGTATTTCTCCATTGGGCATAACCCACTCGGCCCCCAGCAGGTTCTCCCTGAGCTCGCCGGTGTAAATTGAGGTACCGCCGCTTCCGTGATAACAGGTAGCGCCCACTAAGGTAGAGCAGCTTGCCCCGGCTCCGGTCACGGTGCAATTCAGCCCGCGTTTCATAACCTCTGCCTGGAGCACGCCGGCGATAACATACGGCTCTATCACAGCGAACATGTTCTTCTCATCAATCTCGAGGATATGGTCCATACGCCGCATGTCCAGCTGGATAACCCCCTCAGTCTGAGGAGCGCCGTAAAAGTACCATCCCGTGGAATAGGCTTTGAATTTTATCTTGTATTTGTTGCAGATTTTAACTATTGTCTGGACTTCTTTGGTAGTACACGGCAACAAAGCGGCCTCCGGGCGAGTCATGAATTTGCTGTGGTTGGGACGGACGGTCTCAGCCAGCCACTGGTAAGCGTATGAGTCCATTACGGCGGGGTCTTCTGAGATATATCTGGGGCCCACTATATCTTCTAAAGCACGGTACGCGTCTCTTGATAATGCCATTTCCTGCTCCCTTCCGTTGTTATAGCGCCATCTGGACAAGGTCTATAATGTCATAGACCTGGACTTTCTCATCCAGGCTCTCAGCCGTATCGGCAAAGTTCCTTTCACACCACGGGCAAGCGCTGACCATCGCCTCTGCGCCGGTGGCCTTTGCTTCGGCAAGCCTTTCTGCGGCGGTCCAAGCGGCAAAGTCCGGGTATGCTTCCAGTACCCCGCCGCCGGCACCACAGCACCAGGCATACTCTCTGATTCTTTCCATCTCTACCAGCGTCAGGCCCGGTATGCTCTTTAAGATGTTCCTTGGGGCATCGTATACACCCCAGGCACCGGTATACCTGGGTCTGCTCGGTTTCCACACCGGAATCTGCCTGTATATTTTCTCTCTAGTGCCCTGCCAGGGCACATACGGCTCGCCCAGCCTGCCCAGATGGCAGGGGTCATGATAGGTAACGGTCAAAGGCACGCCCTTGGTCAGTTTTATCTTGCCTTTCTTGATAAGTCGGTCGATATATTCCGCCACGTGAACAACCTCAAGGGTGAGACCTATCTCAGGATAAAGCCGCTTAAAGGTGTAATAACACTCAGCACATGGTGTCACCACTGTCTTGACTCCGGCTTTGATCCATGCCCGGGCGTTTCTTCTGGCAGATGCCTTCAACTCTTTACGGTATCCCCACTGGTAAGCCCTGCCGCCGCAACACGATTCGTTCTTCCCCATGATACCGATATCCACACCAGCTTTTCTGAGCATCATGACGGCCGTCCTGGCCGTCTTCTGCAATTCCTTATCGTAGCTGTAACGGCAGCCGGCATGAAAGACCACCGCAGCCTTCTTCTCGACCAGATTCTTTACGTCCAGTCCCTCAGCCCATTTGCCTCTATCCACCTTGGGCTCCATCATCATATTCTGTTCTTCATGAAGGTTATCGATATAGGACTTGTGCTGGGACAGCGTCTCTCCATCCTCGACCAGCTTGAAGCGCATTTCGCGCATCACCTCCAGCCCTCTAATGTTATAGCGGCAGATTTTGTCGGAGACATCACAGGCCCCACCCATCTGGCATTTCCAGACAATATCTTTCAGCTCGTCGTTGTAGCCAATTCTACCCTCGAGCAGGGAAAGGCCGACGGCTAACCTGCCGCCGAGGGAGTAGGCCTGAAAACTACAGTACTCAATGCTGGGACAGGCCCTGGCAAACCTGGCGCTCTTTATGTGGTCAAGCGGAATCCACTTGCAGTAGGAACAACGGCTGCAGTCAGTACAATCATCCCTATAGTCCTCTAAAGCCATGTCCTTTCATACCTCAACTTTTCATTTTTGCTAGAAACAAAGCTTCCCCGGGTTCAGTATATTATTGGGGTCGAATATCTTCTTGATGGTCCTTATCATTTCCCTGTTACGGGCGTCCCGGTTATACACCATATCCGCCCATATACCGTAAGGCCGGGAGAAATAAGCCCCCTGCCTTATCAAGGCTTCACTGCACGTCTCCAGCAATTCCCTGACGCGGTCAGTTTCTGTCTTGTCCTCCGAGTTGTAAGGCAGATTGAATTCACAGTGACAGGAGGTACCCTGGTGCTGCGGCTGGAGGTAAATGCCGATATCCGAGGCGGGATATCGCACCGCATTCGCCGTAGTAAACACCGTATTGACAAATTCCGGAACCTTATCGAGCGTGGCCATGAAGAAAATATCCTGACAGGCGCCCTTGTAGGTTAGCTTCCAGTAAGGCTCCTGAGACGGATTGAGTACGATTGACATTAGCTGTTCGCCCGCGATGCCGGAAACGGCTGGAAGTAATTCCAGGCCCAACTGCTGCACTATGTCCCTGGTATCTTCTTCCTGAAAGTCCACCTTTTCCTCCGGCAAAAGGTCACGCCCAGCGATTCCCATAATGATAACCCAGGGTGGCAGCTTATCTTTCAGGGCTTGTATTCCGTCAGCATCTCTACTCAGGATGGCAGCCAAGTTGGCACTGTTTAATACAAAGAACTCATCACCCAGCCTGACTCTCAGCAGTCGGTAAGCGCATTCTATCAAGCCTGTCAGGTCATCCGCCGGTATGAAGAAGAACCTGTGCACTTTAGGCAAAATCTCACATTTTACTGATGCCCAGGTCACGATACCCATACTCCCTTGAGCACCGGAAACGAGCCGGTAATAGTCCACCTGACCGGGGCCTCCGGAGAAAACCTGGGCCAGACCCATTTCCCATTGCTGCTCGAGCGTGGGGTAATAGCCACCTGCCTCACCGGTCCGCATTATTTCCCCATTGCCCCAGACTACCTCCAGGCATCTCGATGGCTCAGGCAGTGTGTAGCTGTACTTGGGCTCTAGTCTTGGCTCCCTCTCCAACAGACTGGCAACTACCGACTTTGACTGACGGGGGAGCAGTGGTGTGGAGAGTCTTAAGCCAAGTTCAGCTAGGGCTGGTTGCAGCTGTGGATAGGTTACTCCCGGCTCAATTATCACCATCCTGTTTCTGCGGTCAATCCTGATAATCTTGTCCATCCCGCTCAGGTCAACGATGACCGCTTCCGGCACGCTCGGCACGGTATCACCACGAAAGCGGGGCTCGCCTGAACTCACCGGCACCAGGGGTATTCTTGTTTGGTTGGCCCACACCACAATCCTTTGCACATCGTCTGTGTTACAGGGTTGCACAACCAACCGTGGCCGCATCGGCGGCGTAAAGCTATCATCATGAGAGTACCTGTCAAGGACCTCGGGTTTATTGATTACCTTTTGCTTGCCTATTATCTCCGTCAGATTGTTACTTGTTTTGACCTTCAATTCTCAATCTCCCCATTATCAAACTGATTATGTCTCATTCTTGATATTATTTGCTTCTCCGAAGCAGACGATCAATCCGTAGAATTTGAAAAAATTTTGAGCTGAATCCCACAAGCGCTTCATGTCTACTAGTTAGTTGCCCTGATAGTTACAGAGAACAGGAACTCGATTTGAGTAATGATAAGAACTTCTTTGGCATATGTCAACACTACCATTGACAAATATTGCTAATAATAAGAGTCGTGGAAATTGATGACGGAGAGAGATTAGCGGTGGTAGTCCACACGTTGTTGACAAAGGTTCTCTCGGATGATATAGTGGGGCAAGACTCGTAGATTGAATATTCGTTCAATCGCCAGGTGAAGATTGTCTAAAGAGTTCACCGTATGCACTTTCAGTAACGACCAGGCTTTAGTCAAACAGTGCAGAAATCACATAGTGGGCTGCTCTACGTATGCAAAAGAAGAAACGGATGCTGTTTTCAGGGCGATTAGAGTTGATAATAGCATTGGTGTCGGTAACACATCTAGAAAGGAGTCATTCAAGTGATTACTTTGAAGGAAGGAAATTGGCGTATTCCGAAGTGGAACAGAAAGGTATTTGCTGTTGCCGGGGGGCTGACAAATTATAAGAAGTTCTGCCCGGAAATGAAGCTCGAAGAGCAGGTGATGGTGTCATTCCGGCAGATGTTAGAGTGTAACGATTTAAAGCTCTCTCCGGTAGAAATCAAGGGACTGGTCAATTTTCTGGCTTGTGGCAATTTTTCCGACCACTTTCAGGACCAGCTCCTGTGCGAAGCCAAGGTCACTGACTACCTTGGTCTTGATCCCATATATGATATAGGTATCAAGACCGGTGGGGCTACTGGTGGCTCCACAGTTCTAACAGCCGCTATGGCGGTAGCCAGTGGATATGCTGACGTGGCGCTGGCGGTAGGCTGGGAGCGCATGTCTGAAGTGGATACGCGAGCAGGCAACTACTACATTGCCAACGCCGCCTGCAAAGACTTTGAGACCAGGCTTTCCCGCATTTATGCTGCCTATTATGCTCCTATGGCCGTCCGTTTCGCCTGGGCCTACAATCTGTCCGAGCAGACTAGAGCCAAGGTGGCAGTCAAGAATCACCTCTACGCCTATTACTCGCCGTATTCTCAGCAGCCGGGCAAATACACAATTCAGGATGTCCTCAACAGCCCGATGTCAACCTACCCATTGCGTTTTCTGGAATGCTGTGCCATGACCGATGGCGCTGCCTGCATGCTGCTCTGCGATGAAAAGACTGCCTATAAGCTGACCGATAGACCTTGCGAGCTTTTCATAGCCGGGGGCAGCCATACCTTGAGGGTAGCAGACCGCCGAGACATGGAGATCCCGTTACTGCCACACGAGACCCCCGATATGTATAAGGGCCTGCACAAAAAAGAGGGACAACGCTGGCCGGGGTTCGAAAGCTTTGCTGCGGCACGATTTGCCGCCTATTTTGCCTACGGAATGGCCGGCATCAACAACCCGCTTGAAGAGCTTGACCTGGTGGAGTTGCATGACGCATTTACCATAAGTGACATCCAAACCTACGGGGACATCGGGCTACGCCCGTATGGACAGGAGCCCGATTACATTGAATCTGGAGATGCCTATTTTGGAGGTAAATGTCCAGCCAATCTGTCCGGAGGTTTGATAGGCACCATGCATGCTGTGGGGGCAACCGGCATCTTCTCAGGAGTTGAATGCCTCTGGCAACTACAGGGCAAATATGATAAGTTCCATGGCGACCCGAGGATTTGGGAGTCGTTTGGTAAGAAGAAGCCAGCGGATTGGAAGAGTCTCCAGGTACCTGATGCTAAGCAGGCACTCTGGGTATCTCACGCCGGTGTGGGGTCACATGTGACGGTAGGCATTCTCAGGAAGGCTTTTTGAAGGAGGAAAACTGTGGCATCAAAGAGAAAGCTAACAAAGTATACTGGCACACCCGCAAAGGTGCTTCAATCTGAACCGGCTATGGTAATAGAGTGGCCGAGGAGTTTGGCCCACAGGCATACCTATGGAAAACTCTCTCCATTCTTCAAAGGTCTGACGGAGGGTAGACTACTGGCTACCAGATGTGTTAATCCTGAATGTGGAGAGCACAGGTTGTGGCTCCCACCGCGAGCTGACTGCCCTGACTGTAACCAGCCTATGACCTGGGAAGAATTGCCTCAGCCAATAATTGGCACGGTGCACACCTATGCCCGCGTGGAGTATGCCGGCGCTGGTGTAGAACTCACTACCCCCTATTTCCAGATTGACGTTGAACTACCTGGCGTGTGCACCATATTCAAAGGCTATCTGCAATACGGAACACCCGAAATAGGCCTGAAAGTTAAGGCATGCTTTCGCACGGAAGACCCCACCAACACGATTCTTGATATGTACTGGATTCCCGTAGCCAATGATGCGGCTACTCGGTCTTAGGCAGGTAACGGACGGCAAGCTAGTTGGCAGAAGTACCAACACAGTAAGAGGAGGACGGCATGGGCAAATTACTTTGGACGCCGACGGAAGAACGAAAGAAGAACGCAAATATGACCCGTTTTATGGAGTTCGTTAATAAACGACATAAACGCCACTTCAGTTCCTATAAAGAACTCTATGACTGGTCAGTGGACAAGATACCTGATTTCTGGGCTTCTGTATGGGATTTTGTCGGGGTGAAGGCTTCCAGACGCTACGAAACGGTGGTTGACGATGTGACCAAGATGCCGGGCGCAAAATGGTTTGCTGGAGCGAGGCTAAATTTCGCCGAGAATCTTTTGAGACACAGGGACAAGAAGACGGCCTTCGTATTCAAAGGAGAGACTCAAAAGTCAGCGAGGATGAGTTACGCTGAACTGTATGACTCTGTAGGACGGCTGGCACAGTCTCTTCGCAGAATAGGAGTCAAGCCTGGAGACCGGGTAGCTGCCTACATGCCCAACATGATAGAGACGGCTGTGGCGATGCTCGCCAGCACGAGCGTCGGTGCTGTCTGGGCTTCGTGTGCCACGGATATCGGTCCTGGGGCAGCCATTGATCGCTTTGATCAAATCCAACCAAAGCTTTTGTTCACCGTCGATGGCTATTTCTACAAAGCGAAAGCCTTTGATTCCCTTTCCAGCGCTGCTGAAATTGTAGAGGGGATACCCTCTATTGAGAAAGTAGTAGTGGCCCGCTACAGGGAAGAAAAACCCGATATCAGCCATATTCGTAACTCTGTACATTATGACGATTTCCTATTAGGAGGGACACTAGAAATTCGATTTGAACAGTTGCCCGCAGACCATCCTGTGTTTATCATGTTTTCGTCAGGGACGACGGGCAAGCCGAAGTGCATGGTTCAGGGAGTGGCTGGAATTCTCCTTAATCAACTGAAGGAGCTAATAATCCACACCGATTTGAAGCGAGATGATGTTCACTTCTTTATCACGACTTGTAGCTGGATGATGTGGAACTGGATGCTGACTTCTTTGGCCACAGGCAACACCATTATTCTGTATGATGGCAATCCCAGCTACCCTGGGCCAGGGGCCATGTGGAAACTGATCCAGGATGAAAAAGTCACCATGTTTGGCTGTAGCGCCAGCTACATTAACTATCTCAGGAACGAACACATTAAGCCGGCTCGAGATTACGATTTGTCATCATTAAAGGAGATATGGCAGACCGGTTCGGTTCTCTCAGCGGAAGGGTTTGAGTACGTGTATCGGGAAATCAAGAGAGACCTGCATTTCAATTCCAGTTCAGGTGGCACAGACATCAACGGCTGCTTTTTCACCGGAAGTCCGATTCAGCCTGTATACGCTGGTGAATTGCAGGGACCGGGTTTGGGGATGAAGGTAAGAGCGTATGACGAAGCAGGGCGGCCGATGTTTGATCAACAGGGGGAGCTTGTCTGTGAGGCGGCTGCACCGCCCATGCCGCTTTACTTCTGGAATGATCCAGATGGTAAGAAATACAGAGATGCCTATTTTGGTGTTTACCCTGGCGTCTGGCGTCATGGCGACTATATCGTATTTCATAGTGATACTGGGGGAGCTACCTTCTATGGTCGCTCTGATGCAGTACTGAAACCGTCCGGTGTCCGCATAGGTACAGCCGAAATATATAACGTGATGGAAGGACTGTCGGAGATTGTGGATAGCCTGGCAATAGGACAGAGATGGGAGGGAGACCAGCGTGTCCTCCTTTTCGTCAAATTGGCAGAAGGATATCATCTGACGCCAGATCTGGAGACTAAAATCAAGAAAAATCTGCGTGAGAAAGCTTCCCCAAGACACGTCCCGGCGAGAATCATTGCTGTACCGGATATTCCTTAC
>Ga0256868_10000075_pt1 | contig 55034 bp, 121 predicted proteins | sample RVTome_13_FD_187341 | JGI IMG/M metagenome (GOLD analysis project Ga0256868, IMG submission 187341) | Soil microbial communities from uranium-contaminated site in the Upper Colorado River Basin, Wyoming, United States - RVT92D227 HiSeq ...
CAGTCCCCCTCCCATCCCAGGATATTATTGGCATTTTTCTCTGCCGACATAAACTCCATAGTTGTAACCATGAGGTAATTACCGACATAGAATCTGAACTCGATCATTGGATAAGGGGTTTTAGGAGCATTATAAATAAGATCCCCAAGTCGAGTACCTCTAGCCAGGGTATCCTTGACGAACTTATACATCAACTCGGACTGCCAGGAGACCGGAGCTGCATTCATAAAGGCAAAGTCTTTCGTGGTGAGACAAAAGACGACTGCCGCAGCTCCGACTCCCCTGGTTTTGCCCGAGCCAAAGCCGCCGATGACGACGATTCTTTTCTGAGAAGCCTGGCAGACCATTTCTTGCCATTTGCCCTCGTCCACAAAATTTTCATCGAGCTGGAAGCCAGATTCCTCACCAGTTTTCCTGGTGAAGTAATTCAAGGCCAGATTTGGATCTTCGATACCTGATTTCAGGAGCTCGATCTCGTAATCTGTAAGATGGGCAATTGTTTTACGGGGCACGTTCTTTAGCCATTGCTATATTCAGAGCTTTCAGGTGCCGTTTCGCCTTCTCAGGCGTCTTATGGATTTTTAGGGTGTTCCAGCTACTCCCACGAAGGATCTGGACTTCCTTTTTGTTAGTTGGATTCAGTCGGTAAGGCATGGTGTTGCTCCTCAATAAGCTCAACTCGATGCAAAGAAATTCTCAGAAGAAGAGTACCGAGTCGATTTGTATCTGCCCACTCTAAACTAATTCCAAGACACGGGATCTCAGTTTCATCCATCAAGACCTTGGTTGGCTCAAGAATCCCCTTGTTTTGTGAATAAAAAACCCTAACCTTACTCAAAACAATGCTTTCATTCATTGCTAATCCCTCGTAGCGGAGTTGAATGAGGTTTGAGCCCTATAAATATCCCTGACATCCTTCAGTGGAATAGGTTCATCCAACTTCCACTTCTCTCTCAGAGGATTGGTTTCTTTAGCATCGAACTCGAAGACGGTTTTGCCCGATTCCCGATAGTAGTTATATTTATGTTTATGAGCAATGAGAATACAAACCAGCTGGCGATCGGTGAGAGCTATAGTTTCTCTCTTTTCCTCTTCCTTTACAGGTGGGTCAGAAGCTGGTTGTGTCATAGAGAGCCTCCGAGGAAAAGGGTTTGAAAGCCAAGGAGCCATCCACTTTCTGGATCACCTGGTAAGTCGATGTTTTCGTGACTACCCAACCTGGCTGTTTCTCCTTAAGCCAGGTCGTATGAAGGCTATTCCATACATCAGGGTTGTTCTCTTGAGTGATCTCTTCATCAGCCATTTTCGATCTCCATTTTGTCCTTGTAATCAATCAACATTCTGCGAAAGCGTTCTATGTATGGATCTAAAAGACCCTCTTTTCCCTCCCACTTCTTGAATGATTTCTCAGCAATAATCACATTTAACCTGATATGGATATATAAATTGACCCAGAACGATAGAAAGTAGAGAAAAATCCCCCAAAACGGTAATGGCTTTATGAGATTGGCAATGCAAAAGGCAGACGTTACTAATACCCATACCAGAAAATGGCCTATAAAGAATAGGCCGGCTCTCTTTTTCACTGCCTCCATTCCCAAACTCCTCTGAAAACCTTTATACCATGTCCTGCTATAGATGTAAACGTGAAATACGCCACTTTGTTACAGATTGTCTATATATAAGAAGCCATTATTCACCCTCGACTGTGCGAAAACCAAAAATTTTCGGGGTGTACTATTAATAGTATATAGGAGGGGGAATAGTGAACCTATACCCCTCATCAAACATTATTACTCTATAGTGTTTGTGCTCTCCCCTACCCCGGTATGGGGGTAGGGGGGGGGGGGGAGGGGTAGGGGCTCTCCCTATACTATGCCCTACTGCCTTAGTGCAGAGCGGACAGCGCTCCGAGTGCGATGTCTATGGTCATCCATAGATACGGAGGTCCAAGCCCGTAACCAAGCCCAAGTAGGATATGGCAGGATGGCCTGTCATATTGCGAAGGGTACATCGTAATTCATTACAGCCACAATTGCCCATCTGTTCCTTATGATGGTTGGGCATATATAGGTGGGAGGCTCTTCTCTCCAGGGCATAAACCAAACCAAAAGAAGGAATATGCCATGAATGAGATTTTGCGATACCTCAGCAGTGTTGTTCGTTATGGGTACCGGACAGGGCAGGTACGTGAGTATTTGTTCTGTGTACCCCGTTCAGTCGTAGTAGAGTTCGAGAAAGCTTTGTGCTCTGCTACACAGTCTCACCCTGATAACCACACCGCATTTAGCTTTAGCTATAATGCACATGGTTTTTCAGGGTTTCGTAGTTACAACTGTGATTTACCCATTACCTCAGTTATGTTTACTGATGGCTTTGCCATCTTTGGTAATGGCATTGAAGTAGGAAACTGGTAAACACTACGCCCTGGAGAAGAGAGCTTCTCACCACAATAAGCTATAAGGTGCAGGTATTCTCTGCAATAACAAGTCTGCTTATCGCTGTGCAGTAGCGAACAGTGAGAGGTCCCTCCTGAAGGGTGTTACAGCCAGGTTCGAGTCCTGCCAGGAGGTATGGTTCTATCAACCCATCCATGAGGATGGGCTTTTTGCTTTAAGACCGAGGAGGTCATAATGAAACACAAGACGGGAAAGAAACACAAGCCGGGCAAGCCATATATACCCACCAAGGAAGAGATGGCTCAAATGAAGCTAGTGAAGGAGGCTACTTTGGCCTTTCTCTGGTTTCTGAAGGATCTAGACTAACCCTAACACAGAGGACCTCTCTCACAAAGAGAGGTCTTTTGTGATGTGGCATAGTCCACGTCAATCCTATTAGAGAGGAGGTAGTCATGAACCACAACGACGGTAGAAGTGGACGAGGTTACGACATTGATCTAGCTCTTGCCCGCAAACAGAAAGCCGAGCCGAAACGAGCTAACCCTCGTGACATGGCTCTTACAGTGTGTGCAAATCTTCTGACCATTGGCATGATATTGGGCTTGATCGCATGGGCAATCAACACCATAAACTAGGAGTATATGTGATACGAGGCATAGCAGGTTTCTTGCTCTTAGGGTTACTCATCGTAGTGGCCCTTTCTCTATGCTCCAGTATAGACCCTATAGCTGGAGAGATCCTAACCTGGTTCTAGTAAGGAGGTTCCTATGAACTGGTATGCATTCTACCGCCATACCATTCGATCACGCAGGTTCAACCTGCATGACTGGCGTTATTACGCTAGGAAGTTTCTATTCTCAAGGAGGTAAGGTGTTCGATCAAATGACGGATGAGCTTGCCGTCGATACCATCAAGCTCGATAAGCTAGTGGGCAGAGGCCCTGAGTTCGTCGTAGATCCGGTTCAACTCGATGAGACACATTTTCCTGCTACCTGGGAGAGGGACATTATCGAGGAGAATCTCGGAGATCTTGGTCCAGAAGGGATCAAGAATACTCTAGGCTTCTTGGATAAAGAGTCGTGGAATAACATCCATGACTTCTTTCTCCGGCGTTTCCAAGCTGACTTGGCTACTTGCTCCACACCCGAGCAGGTACGAGCGCTGTATCCAGCGATGCGTCAACACGATGCAGACATGAGTAAAGCGGCTTATTCTGCCACTTGCAATACCTATGACGAGCTTCGTGTGGATATCCGCAAGCGATTGGGGGAAATCGAGGATCTCGCCAAGCGGAAGCTGGATTCTCGCCCTAAACCATCCAGCTTCATTGCGGCTGGTCGGTTTAGGAAGGTGACGATCGACGGGATCGTTCACATACAGTTGACTAGAGAGGAGGTTCATGTATAAGCCATTAGTTCTGTCACCCGAGGAGGCCTATCGCAGAGCCAAGCATAATTGCTTGGCGGCGATGGACCGAACCGAGGAAGAGCTCCAAGAGCTGTCAGCTCAAGGAGTTGAAGATGCAAGCTTTCTACTCTTACAGGTAGAAGAGTTTGCAAACACTGTCAAAACCAAGATTCAACTATCAACAGGAGTAAAACATGGCTAAACAATTCACTATAAACGGATTCCAGGTCGAGTTTCGTGAGCAAGATAACGCTGATCGTGTAGAACTTGGAGAAACCTGGGAGCGGATTACCTTTATTCCCAAAAAGGCCAATGGGTCTTTCAAGAATCTGGTAAGCGCACAATTCCCTAACTGGCAGGTGAGGGCTTCGGCTCTCAATGCCGGGATTCAGGCGATCTTTGACCTGCCAAAGAATCCCAAACTCCACGTCTACGATCCCATGAACCCGAACCGCAAGGCAGGGTTTGAGGGTTGGATCCATGCAGATCTGTTGGGCAATGAGGCCATTGTTCACGTCAATGGCATGATGATCGCCAACACATTCACACGGATTCCAGATCCTGCGGACCCCAAAAAGACCGTTCGTTCCTATGGATCTACCTGGGAGTGGACGAGACTCTTCCAGGTTTCCAACAACCTGTTCGAGGCTCGGCAGGATACCAGCTTCGGGAAGATGGCGAATGGGGAACTTACCCAGTTCCCTTGGGGAACCTTGAAGCACATCCACTTAGCAGATCTGACGTCAGGGACAACCCTGATTGTCTATCCGCTAGTGCGCCGTGTAACCCAGGCCGCCAATCCTTGGCTGGACACATCTGCCCAGGACAAGGCGAAGTGGTTATATGCCACTCTCGCCAGTCTGGAAGATGGATCCCTGTCCTTCGAGGATGCCAAACGCCAGTATTTCCAGAACCAGCTCTTCTTCCGCATTACTCAACAGAGCTATGCGGCAATGGAGGCTTCTGGGAAGCTGACGCCCGAGGTCCAGGCTTCGGTTCAGGCTGATGCCGTGACCTTTGTCACAGGCGGGACTGTAGTTCCCTCTACGGTGATGGTCAACGTGGACGGACAACAGGTCCCCGTCAACATGGTTCCGAGTGGCAATTATATTGCCACATTCCGGACTGGAACCAAGGGTATCAGCACCCGGACCCTGCAAGGCCGGAAAGTTCTCGCTGAATGGGCGCAGACTCACAACGGCAACATGAAGCTGGAGACCTTCAGCCGATAGTTGTCATGACGGAGAGGAGTTAGGGGGACTCCTCTCCCTTTCACTCGATGACCTCTGCCTCGTGTAGGGGTCATTGCGTGAGGGGGATCATACGTGAGAGATCATACGTAGGATCGGTTACTCATTCGTAAACTAGAGTTTAGGAGGTGTTACACATGTGGAGTGACGTTGTGATTTTCGTATATGCCTTTATAGGTCTTGTCAAAGCCATAAAGGATTACTTTGGACCTCTGGTACCTGGGAAGCCAGAGGATTTCGGCATGAAGGAGTAGAACATGGCAGATGAGTATGGGCCTTTTGTTGTAATTCAGGAAGGTTACACTACCGAGTTTAAGGCAGTTCTAGAAGATAATATCGATCTCGGTGAAGTGATTTGCACTAACCGTATCTGGAACTTTGAGCTAGCCTGTGAGGTGGCAAAAGCTCTGGAGGTTGCTATTCTCTATAAGGGCCTCAACTTCCTCAAAGGGCCTCTAACACTAAGGATATGAGGAGGATATATGATCTCCAAGAAAACACGAAGCATAATTATTGCAGGAATCTTTGTAGAGATCGGCAACAGATGGCACTACAAACGATATCGGTTAACCAGATCTTCATGGAACAGATTGATGTATTTGATTGATCGATACGGAGATCTTCATGAAGCGCCATATCCAGTAACAGCAAAGAGAACCTCAAGTAATAGTTGGTATCTCTATGCGTCTATCGAGATTTAGGATCACATATGATCCAGAAACTGTTCGCATTAGGGATATTCATACTCCTGTTCGCAATGTGCTGGTTGTCCATATTCGGGATGATGGACATTTGGGGTAAGTAATCCTTGACAACCGAAAACTATTTCAGTATACTATTATAGGAGGTTATATGAGCTGTCAACACAAGCATTCAGGTAGAACAGCATTGAGGGAAAGACGGAAGAGAGCCCTAGAACGTCATTACGTATGGTTACAAACATTGTCAACAGCTCCTAATATCGAGAATAGAGAAGAGGCCGTAGAAAGACTTCATATCACTATTCGGAATACAGAAGCTAACTTGGTGAAATAATTCACATTATGTTTCACGTGAAACATATCGAGAGGAATAATGGGTAATACTCCCGTGAAAAAGGTATCAGGCAACAAGGTCAATCCTCATATCTATGTCACTGTAGATTATGAGGAACAATGCATCGTATTAAATCAGATGATCATTGATCGTATTCTATACCATTTAGATCAAGTATTATCTATGTATGGATATGGAAGGGAATACGAGAAGCTTGTTATCTGTATCCTAAAGCTACTATTTGGATCTCAAGATAGTAAGGAGGTGATTGAAGGATCATATAGGATCGCATCACCAGGCTCTTGCCTGAAGGCCCTTTAGGCATATTTCATTCGGAAGGGAAATATAATGAAAAAGATCGTTTCTTTGATTATTGTTGTTGCGATTTTGTTAGGAGTCCTGTTCGCTCTAGTCAATCCTAAACCTGTTCAGGCAGAAGATTGGCAGGTTTTGTGGGGTAGTATGTGCTGGTCGGGTGTAATCGATAATGATTATATCGATCAAAGCATCACAAAGACCTGCTACAAAGTTGATGCTGTTACGGTGAAATGGCAAGCCACTTGCCCTGCTCCATACTGGATTCGTGAGCGCATTCTGGGTAATGGTCATCCTTATCTATCTTGCGTTTTCACCAGCGATAGTTAACTAACTCGTCACTTTCAATGGCCTGGATCTGAAATATGGTCCAGGCCACTACCCTCAGGAGATTGATATGAAAAGAAAACTTCAAACTTGGAGACAGCTTGAACAGTGTACCCGAGCACACTATAAGGCAATAGACCAGACTGCAAATTTAGAGAAACGTACTCTGACAGAAAGTGAAGTCTGGAATCATAATGCGGCTTGGCTAAATGCTGCTCGATATCAACGATATCAGGCTATTGGACTTCCTAATCCTAACGGAATGCCACTATAAGGAGGATCATACATGATTAAGATGGAACGATCGCTATTCATTGAAATTCTTGAAGGGGTTCTCAGAGCAGCTAGAAATACTCCAGAGAACTATGTTATTGAGGCACCATCTTTTGAGGATGCTTGCCTGAAAATTTTGTATCAGCATGCAAAATCACATGTAGCTGAATGGCTCAAGCATGAGCTAATCAAGCTCATCGTCCCGGAGGTGGATAATGGATATAGTTGAGAAGGTTGCTAATAAGAAATTACATATTCAAGCTGTTCTTGACCTAACCCATGCTTTACATACAGCAGCTCTCAAGGCAGCAGAGCAAGATCCAGATTCATTTATAGAGGGAAATAATCTTCATGAAATGACGCTCTCCCTCCTGGACAAACATCCAGAAGAGGTAGTGGCAAAGTACATTAAAACAGTCATTGAAGCAATTGAAAGAGGAGATTCATGAGCGCTGCTTATTATGAAGACCCTCCTAGTATAGGAATGGGTCTTATAACTGTAATTCTTATCCTGGCAATCTTGCTAGGAGCAGGATGGTTATTTTTGAAATATGCAGATCTCCCTGCAACCAGGCATGCAGAGGAAGCTCATGCTCTTCAAGAATGGAATTACCAAACTATTCAGGAAGCATTTGACAGTGGGGCATGTATTCCTACTATCTATGCTTGTCCTACGGAAAATATTGAGATCCATTACTGTAAACTCGGAGATGGAAAAAAGTCCATAGGGCTAATTGTTGGACTTGCAGTAAAACAAATAATCAGTGGCTTTATGGCTGATACCTCATATTGGCAAGACAGATGTGGATCATCATAGTCTTGATCCTCGTCTTTATAGTTATTCCCACCATACTTGTAGTAGCAGCATGTATGAACTCTAGCCGTCTCTCACGGTTGGAAAGAAAAAACGTTATCAAACGGTCTCAAAATAAGCATAATCATACGCATGATCAGGAAGAATAGATGAAAGCTCAGGTTATATCTAATGGAGTACCAGTTGATGTTGCAATTACGAAACGTAGATGGTTAGCTAAAAAGCTATGTGTCTTAGTCGTTTTTGGACCAGAGAATGCTCAATGGATGTCAGTCGATGATAAGCTTCTTATCCTCGACAAAGATCAGCGTAAACAGATAAGCCACCTTCCTTGGTGGGATAGGAAAAGTAGAGGATAAGAAGAGATGTATCTAATTATGCGTGGTAAGTTTTTCACTGAAGGGGAACCATATAGGATTGCCGAATCAGAAGAGGAGGCTATCGAGTTTCTTAAGAGAAACGGATACTCTAAATCACAGTCCAAAATTAATGTTGGCCTGTATGAGGCTGGAGTTGATGGATATTCATATTGGGCTCGTATTGACTTTGTTGAGGAGGTTTAATCATGCGACAAAACATAACTCTAACTGGTAAAGTGGTAGAGTTGATTCAGGATGCTTATATTGTCGAGATTCACCAAGAGTATGTAACTAAGGAGGAGATCCAGGTCTCTCTGGCTTATGTGTATGTCAAGCGGGGAGATGAGGATGCACCAACTGAGGGAGACTTAGTACACGTATCTGGGAGATTCCAGGGAACGAAGTTCGGGTACCCTCCCAAAGTAAAAGACGGCGCCTTTGCTTTTGTGATCAAACCCTATATGATCCGGGTACTTGGGAAGGCTCATGATTCTCGGAATGATCTATTCCAAGCATCACTCTTAGGCAATCTCGGGGCAGACCCAGTTGTTCGTTTCACCCAGAATAATGTCAAAGTCACATCAGCCAGTTTAGCCGTTAATGTTGACTTGGGACAAGACGGGAAAGAAACTATCTGGTTCAAGATCACTCAATGGAGAGGTGATAGCCTTGAACGCCATGTTAAGGGGAAATTCCTATTAATCGAAGGGAATGTGGATTATGACAAATCCACAGGAGGCCCTCAAACATGGACTAATAAGGAAGAAGAAGTTCAATCCAACTTCTCTATAACGTCCTTCTTTGTGATGGGCTTCAATGGCGGAGCTAAATCGAAGGCCGAGGAAGCTGAGGATGAAATCCCCTTTTAGGGATCTCGAGACTCACCTTCAATAATATCTGGAGTAGTATCCTTTACCACAATATCTACTCCAGCGATCGAGATCGTTGTCTCTCTATGAGTTGATACTCCAGGTTTCAGTGTGGGTCCTTGGAGAAAGTCTGCACCTGCATCTGATGGCCGGAAGCGCTCTCCAAATACTTCGGTTTTGTGATCGAGGTACGCAAGAATAGCTAGACGATCAGAGGGAAATGTGTTCTTATCCAAGGCATCCTCAATCAGTTTGCGGAGAATTTGTCCTTGAGCAGATAGGATATCAGCATACTCAATCAGCTCAAGCTGGACTTTGGCCTCTTGTAGCATGTCACGAGCTTCTTGGGCCAGCATGAACCATCGGTAATAGGTAGCCCGACTAATACCAAATTGAGATAAGGCAATCCTCAAGGGAGTGTTCGAAGTTTGGACAAGATCGATTACTTCTATAACCTTATTGATCTGGATAACTGCATGGGGGGTAAGATCACTCATAGAGAAGATTATACCAAAAATAGGATCACATGGGATCAGATTTGTGGTAGAATACCGAAAGCATTTTCAGCAAGGAGGATAATAGTATGTACGATATCATTCTAAAGATCAATAAGTGCCATAACTATAAGCTTGAGCCAGGTGATGGTACTTGCTATCGCTTTGGCTTTCAATATATGCCTGATGATCCAGACTCAGCTTATGTTCTAGCATCTGGAGTAGGAGATACCCCCAAGCATTATGTTTGGGCATATATCTATATGGCTGGTGGAACTGGTGTAGCTGTAATCCCATTATGGGAATTATTTCAATTCAGTTCTGAGCGTACTTATCTTATTGGCTATCTGAAAGGCCATGGTTTTGAGCACGTTAACGACTATACACTAGTTGCTGTCCTTCTAGCCCTAAAGGAGCTTGTCGCTTTACCAACTAACACAGTTGCCGCAATGAAAAATATGCTTCTGGCTCCTGATGTTATTAGAAGCATATCTATTCAGGACCAATTTTAGGAGGCTAATATGAATCTAGGGAAAAAGAAGAAAGTTATTAAACATCCTGAGATAATTCCAATCAGGAGAGAGATTCCTAAGCCAATCGAGAAACCAATTGAGGTTGAGCGACCTATCGAAGTTCTCAATTGGCCTCAACCAGCTCCTATTGAGATAGAGCATGAATACGCAAATCCATCCCGATCCTGATCGGGGATTATTACTCAAGGGGCTACTATTTAATGGAGATCATTACGTCAGTCAGGTTAACCAAGATTTCTGGTGGCCCGATCATGGGGTAGTGAGAAGTGAATGTGAGTTCATGAAAGCTAATGCTCATCATAGATATAGCCCAATTTTGGAGACTTGCACTTGTGGAATTTACTCTACTTATGACATAGCTATAGCTCTTCTTTATCGAAGAGAGCGTTTATCAGGTGCCCTATTCTTACTTCAGCCTGGAGGGGAAACGGTTTACTATGAACATGGCTGTCGTTCAGAAATGGCTCAGTTAGTAGCAGTTGTAAGAGAGAATTTTATAACAGGCTCAGAGACTTTTGATCATATCTCAAAAAGAGTTGTTCCGTATAGTTCGCAAAGAGCCAGTAAATACTTCTCCCTTCCTATTTTACAGGAAGACTTGGCTAAAGCATCTATAGATATTCATATGATGCAACTCAGCGAAAAATCAGGTCTTGACTATCAGCCACGATATTATTCTAAGCAGTCTATTCGAGATTTTGTTAATTCTATGCAAATAGGAGGTTAAGTATGAAGTTCAAGCACAAGCAACACCATATAGCTGGTTGTGGGACACGTAGACTTGGGAAGGTCTACTTGTTTTCACATACCAAGGGCGATCCAGATAATCTTGAGTTATGTTTCAAGGTCATGGCAGAAATTATCAAGGATCCTCCAATCTGGCTTGAGGACCCCGAGAGAATGGGCATAGCCAAACAAGGGATCTCCATTACAGAAATTGGAGGAGCTTATCACGCTTTCGATTGGATTGGGATGACTGAGGGTTATCCAAATGCTTCAGATATTTTAATGGAGTACATCCTGAAAGATGGATCTACTTTAGTTCCGCTGAGGACCTCTGGCCTGGAGAAACTCATTCCAGGAGAGTCAAGGAGGATTCTATGTCACTCACACGGGATCGTTCTCAATCCAGAAGAATTACTCCAGAATAGGATTCAGGTCCCTTATGTCCCAGAATGTTTCCTTTCAAGTGAAGAGAGAGAAATTCATCGAGATAGAGGGGAATACTGTGCCTCTCTACACTGGGAAAGCTGTTTGCATGTTGACAAGAAGAATAAGAATGAGAGACTAGTTACTACCACAGTTGGAGATCTAACCTATGAGTGTGCAACTCCTCCAAAAGGATTTACTCCTCAATGGGGAGACGCCATCATTGCAGCAATCGATGTTCATGAGCTACATTTGGTGGTAGGAAACATGAAGGAAAATCCACCTGAAGTCAACGACATTATTCAAGAAGCGCTCGAGTTCCTGGGGGGACTTGATCTGTCTCTGCCAATTTTTCTAACCGATAACTAGGAGGCAAAAATGGTTACTATACAAGATGCATTTATAAAAGTAGAAGAGGACAGGCAGAAAGCTATACAGAAGGCTGAAAGATTAAAGCAGGTACTAGAATATCTCTGGGATCATTATCTCTACTATCTTCAGGATGCTGAAACCTTTCCGGAATTAGATGGAATGTGTGCTGGAGCCCAATACGAAAGTTTGACATTTCAATTCAATATCTCGGACAAGAAGGAGATGGGGCCTGTTCTTCAATATATGAAGACATTACCCATCTTCAAGATCCAGAAACCAAAAGCTAGCCCCATAAGCTATGATGTCACTTATTGGATCGACTATAAAGATTTAGAATTGATTCATAAGACTCTGGGTCTAGACTATTATTGGGAGCATCTTTGGATATCCATTGAGTTCTATCCCAAAGGTGAAGCGGCTTGTATACTTAAAAAGGTTGGAACGAAACGAGTTTCTTATGAACAAAGTATCTATTCTTTTGAGTGTATTCGAGAATGATTTACATCCAAGCTGAGGTGCCGCTAAATACTATAGCTTACTGGACTGTCCGAGATGGAAAAGGCCAGTGGGCTGTTCTTAGACAGCCCAATCTTCCACTTGAGCATCGATCCTATGTGATCTGTTGTACCTTTGGAGACTGGTCTGGGTATCGAACACTAGCAGAATGCCTAGAACAAGATCTTCATAAGGATAACCCAGACGACAACTGGAGATATTGGATTGAGGAGAGATAAGAATGAACATTAAGGGAAACTGGAACACTAGACAAGTTTATGTAGATGGAAAACGCCTACTACCAGATCATAGTCAGATTGTATTTAACCATTCCCCAGATGGGTTCAATTGGGGCTATGGTGGCTCTGGGCCGGCTCAGCTGGCTTTAGCAATATTGCTTCTAGTATTACATGAAGAGCTAGCAGTAAATCTTCATCAAGAGTTTAAGTGGGAGCATATCGCCACTCTCCCTCAGGCAAACTTTGAAATCGAGATTGATCTTGAGGAATGGGTAGCCGAGAAGAGGTTCCTTATATGATCCAATATGAGCCTTACATCGTCTTTGAGAAGTGTAACGACAAGGACCAACGCTATAGAATAAAACTCACGAACACTATTGCTGATCCCATGTATGTGGCTCTCTGGCTTTCAAGACAGATCAACTCAGAGTCAGGAGATGTAGTAGATATTGGGATTGATAAGATCGAAGTCGAGGAGGAATAGAATGGATGAAACAGAAGATATTCGACGTTTCTTAGTTGCAGCTCAGCAAGCCGCCGGCCCTTGGAGTAGAGAACAACTAGAAAGTGTATATGGTCAAGTTTGGGATACCGATGAGGTGTCCAGAGACTTTACGATCTTAGGCTTTATGGCTCCATTCGTGGCTGTAAAACGCCGATCAGATGGAATGAAAGGCTATCTTGAGTTCCAAACCAATATCGAACATCGGTTCTATTTTAACTTTATTGAGGGATAAATGACCATGGTAGATTCAGAAAAGCTCAAAAATGAACTTAGGCATTTCACTGGTTCCGAGACATGGCATAAGTGGAGTGTTCTCTATCCTAAATTCCTACTTACAGATGGAGCTAAGTTCTTAGCAGATGAAGCTCAATGCTACTGGCTTATGGATATCATTGGCAGCTATCAGAAAAGACTATTACCCAATGAAGCATTCCAGGTTTGGAAACTGACTGTATATACAGAACCAATTGAGTCAGCCCATCATAATATCGCTGCTAGTGTTATCTGTGAGGATGGCAATAACCACACTCTTATACAACAGTATATCGAGTTTACTGACTTTCCTCTGAATGAGATAAAGCTCTATTTCATCTGGGATGGAGATTGTGGGACTATCTTGCTTCCAAGTGAGTATTGATCATGAAAATTCAAATAGATAACCATAAGGAAGGCTGTATCTGGCATGACGGTAACGAGAAGTTTTTCATAGGAGAGGAGCCTCTAGGTCAGCCCTATCTTATAGCTCGGGAGTTTATTCCAACCGGAGAGGCATGGTTAATATTTATTAGGGCTATAACTCCTGAGGCTCTAGATCTTGCGCTAGAGCGTTGGAATAGTCAAGAGCCTAAATTATGGCGATATAAGCTTATTGAGGAGGAAAGATGAAAATCATTATCAGGCAATCTATGGCGATCTTTGGAGAAAAGAGATACTTGGTAAATATCATTCCAGATTCGGACTCCAAGAATCCAAATACAAGGTTCTACGGAGATAGGAAAGTGTCTCTAGCAAGTGTTGAGAGACTGAGGAAAATCAAGGGAAAGAATCTTCAGAAAGATATCTGGCTATAAGGAGGTCGCAAATGAGAGCAAGTGTAGATGTCAGCGAGGCATGGATTCAAGGTAGAAATGGTGTATTCGACCTGTGTAGGATTGTCATTTTTGGTGACGAGTTTGGTCTATACATTGATGGGATCAGCAAACATCGTAAAATAGCTATTAATGGCGGAATGGGGAATATCAGCCCTGAAGAGATGGATCAGTTAGTAGTGGCTTATATAAAAGCAAGGGGTGAAAAGTTTACAGGAAACATGGAAATTGATTTAGCCAAAGATTCGCAGGAGATCTAACATGATTATTGGAGTTGTGGTTATAGAATCTGGCATAGTTACAGAAGTATTTGTTAAGGACGATAACGATGGTATTACAGTTATCGATCTAGATAATCTAAATATAGGAACTTGTCCCATCTGTGGACAAGATCTCAAAAATAATTACTGCAAAGAGGATAACGTAAACTGGATTGAGAGTGACGCAGAAGAAATAGCTGCATTATTACTGGAGACTTCAAGTGACTAATAAGAAAAGGGCCAGTTTGGGAAAACGCCTAAGACGGCTCGGATTTGATAAAAGCTATTATGACCGATCGATCGGCTACTGGCGAGTTAGATGCTCTCAATGTGAAGCAGTAGTAATCAATGGTACACCTTGCCATGAGCAAGGATGCCCAAACAAGAAATAGGAGGTTAGAGATGACTGACGAACAACAGATGGAACTAGATTTAGCATGGGAGAAGATGGAGTTTAAGAATGCTAGTAAACAAGTATTCAAACTGGCAGAGTTACCTCCCAATGAGGAATTGCCCAGGCGTCCTCCAGACAAAACCTTTATTACAGATCTGGAACACTATGGTCAGGAGGCTCCAATCCTGGTAGCCTCAACTGAGAAGGGCTATATTGTTGTGGATGGCAATAAGCGGGTGAAGGCTGCCAGATCGCTAGGTTGGACTGGCATCCTAGCTCTTGTGCGCCTAATGTCGTATCGCCAGGCAGTTATCATGCGAGCTCGGATGAATAATCTCCGAACCTCAAATGATATGTCCGATATCATTGCCATTCAAGAAATCATGGTTGCATTCCCAACTACAGCCAATGTCAAGACGATCTCCCATTACACCAAGATCAATCTTGGTCGGGTGAAGCAGCTCATGAAGCAGGCTAAGCTGAATCCGGTTCTGCATAATGCGGTCCTGGATGGCCTGATGACTGAGGAAACTCTACACAGTATCTCTAAGGTGCCTGGAGCTGAGGTAATGGCTCTAACTCAACTTGCCACAGAGCTCCCAAGGTATGAGAAACGAGGTGAGACCTGGGTTAATCTTGAGACCCAGAAGCCATTAGCCAGACCACCTGTCCTGGTAACACCTGACGATGTTCGGGATGTCCAGAGAGTAGTCAAGGCAAATGCCCTTCAAACACTTGATCTGGGACTAAAAGTAGAGACCACATTACAGGGTTATGCAGCTTGTAACAAGAAGGGTGACTTCCTGTGCTCGATTATGAATAGCCCAGAAGATGTTCGAGTTGCTCTCGAAGGACAGAAGTTTATCCTAGTTCAGGTGAGGCAAATATAAATGAACGATATCCTAATCAAGCTGAAACGAGAGCATGATCGAATTATCTGGGTACTCCAAAAGAGACTAAAGGCATCTGGCAATTATGAGAACTTTGGCATAAAAGAGCTGAGAGAGTTTGAGACATTAGTTCGCTCATCAGACTTGCCTTATGGAACTCAATGCGATCTTATTAAAGCTCTATCTAAGAGCATTGATCAGATCCAAAATATTTAGGGGGTGATATGGAATGTGCTTGTGGATTCAAAGATCAACTGCCTGGTGTAAAGCCAGGGGATCAGCTTCTACTCAGAAGCTATGTTGGAACTTGCCATCTATGTGGAGGCCCTAATAACTGGTCTGATATTCCAATAACCTACCTTGGAGATATTGAAAACGATGAGGTCTCTTGGCACCTGCATAGAATTGACAGAGAGCAATATTGTGAAAATTGTAATAGGATTATGCAGCAATTGGCTATCAACTGTAGATGGTCAGGGTTCAAAGCTCCTGCTATATTTACCAAAGTCAGTAGGGAGGCCACTAATGGACAAAAAACGCATTCTGGAAGAAGTCGAAGACCTGATGGGATATTCTATGGAAGGGTTTGGCTTAGATCAAATCATAGAATGCTCAGAGAAGCTTACTAAGAGAGAGAAAGCATGGGCAAAGAAACACATCAGCTGGAAGGTCTATATTATTGAGGAGCAGGAGAAAAGTAAATGAAAAAATATTATCTTCTATATAGGAACGAGAATGGAGTTGATACCTGGCCTGTCCAGGACGACGAAACTTTTGAGGAAGCTCTTGAGCGAGTCATGAAAGAGGTTGGTGATGAGCCTCAGGATCTCGAGAACGAGATCAGCTTTGTCTGTGGACTGATTGTTGAGAATGAAAAAAAGCCAGAGACAGTTGAAGTTGGCTATCCTGATTGGTATATAGATTTAGAGGGATAAGGTCTGTACCAATGATGAAAAGTCACTTCTGGTACGTTAAGTTCCCTAAAGATGCTTATGCCATGGGGCCAATCCGGTTTGAGAAGTCTGTCAATGAGTGTGAGGTAAGAGCTTGGGCTAGAGGCATAGAGAGAGTAAAGAGACTACCGTCTGGCTTTCAATGCTGGACAGCCTCACAGGATGAGGAAAACGCATATCAATTTCTTACGAGGAGGGTTCAATGAAATATCAGAAACAGTGGGAGGTTCCCTCAGACAGTAAGGATAAGACCTACAAGGTTTCTCTTACCCAGGAAGGACAATATAAATGTTCCTGTCCTCATTGGATATTCAGATTGCAGAAGACAGGAGAGGATTGTAAACACATTATGGATGTGAAGGAAGGTCTTTATGACAATCTTCCAACGGTCTATTTTGATTTAGTGCTTGCTCAAGTAAAAGAAGTATCACTTCAAGATGATCGAAAAACTATTTATGTTCCCTTGAGGCCCATTGGGGATACTGACTTCTTAGCAACGATCATATATGATCTGATCTACTTGGGAGTATCCTGGAGCACGATCAAAGAGTTTTGTAGAGTCCCAAGAGGATGGAAACAATCTCAGGTTGTTCATCATATCTACAATCACGGACGAAAGATCTGGAAAGAATATAGTGAGCTTGGCCCAAGAGGGTTTGAGATTATTTCAGTTAAGGAGAAAGTATGAAACCTTCACAGATGATGTGGTGTGCTTTTTGTCGAGCTGTGAAAGTCCACTTTTGGAGAAATGGCAGATGGGTCTGCATGGGATGTAAAAAATGAATAAATGGAAAGAGAACCTGATTGTCGAGAGAATCACCCATTCTGGATGGGAGCAATTGAGCGATAAGGAGCAAAGACTCCTGGAAAGTATCTATTATGGTTATAACTATCCTCCTCACGGCTTGGAAGAGATCGATCAACAAACCTTCTTCCATGTCCTAAGCCAAACGGTCCCTATCATGAGTTTCAGCCTGTTTGTTACTCGGGATGAGCAGGGAAATCCCGTTAAGGATCATAAACATCTAACTTGTTATCTGTTTGAACCAGGTCACGGAATAGCTTTTGAGTTCAAGTGGCATGAACACAAGACAGTATTCTATCGCTTTGGCTGTCACCACAAATGGGATGAGCTATCCATTGAGGATAGAAAGGCGATCGAAATCCTGGATACCTGGGCAGGCCATCATGTCTATAAATGTCGAAATTGTGAATATATCTATCAAACATTCAGCGTATAAGGAGTCAAAATGATTACAGAAGATGAAATCAATCAAGCCTATAATAACCTTAGAGCAACTCTTGAGAATTATTACAATGCTCAAGAGCTAGCTACTAAGGAAAAACGAGACCTAGATAATATGTGTCTTGAGGTCCTATTCGATGGTACCGTAACAGGGAGAAATGAGGATGAGCGTAAAGCTAATTTACGTAAATTCTATCCTGTTGAGTTTAAGAATGTTGAAGAGCTACAAGCCAAGACAAGACTAGCCAGGTTCAGGTTCGATCTGGCCGAGAATGAAGTCAAGCGGATTGAGGCCCTAATTACCCTCTCCAAGAGTTAGGAGAGACAATGAATACCTATCCAGAGATGAATGAAAAAATAGTTGGCCTGCTACGTTGGGCTGGTGACGAAAACCCAGCCGCTATGTATGCGGCTGATCGTATTGAGGAATTAGAGCATGAAGTCAAGCGGCTACAAACAAGGCATACTGACATAGACAATGAGGTTATAAATTCAATAAAACTATTGAAAGCTGCTCAAGCCGAGATTGCCTACCTGCAAGCGGAGAACGAGCAAATGCGGCAGACGTTGGAATGGTACGGAGACTTAGCTAATTATATGGATGCAGACCCTCCAGATTACAACTCACGGGTAGCGCATGATAGGGGCAAGAAAGCCCGCCGTGTGCTGGCGGGGGAGGAGTGAGATGGGCGAGACAAGTTGCAATCTCGATCAATGTATGGATTGTGATCTTGCATATTCTAATTTCCCACTAGACATGATGTTGCCTGACGAGCAGTGGTTAATGATTCATCCTGAAGGATTGGATGGTTTATTGTGCGCACAGTGTATAGTCAGTCGTGCTGCGAAACTACCTCATGCAACTGTTGTGATGGCAAGAATTGATCTTGGGAATGACAATTTGGTAGTAAGAATCAAAAAGTTTATTCGACGCAAACGATTTGAATACATTTTGGCACACTTAGAGGAGGAATAAGATGGAACAAAACTTGTTTGCAGTTGTTGATTACTTCGATGATGACGAGGTATTCTTTTGTCCAGTTTGCTCGGATAGGATGTATCTTTTCAATGAAGGGGAAAACACAACCCTAACTTGCCAGAGTTGTCTCCGATCCTTCAATCCAGATCCGCCTTATGAGGAGGTTGTAAATAATGGATTACAAACAGCTGAATGAGGATTTCCTGAAAGCTTATCATGAACCAAAGATCAAAGAAATGGTGCTTGGTATCCGCAAGATCTTATATGAGCGCTTAGAGGCATATTCGGAGAGTAATCACTACAAAGCCCTGGACCATTTCTTAGACATGGCTGATGCTATAGATATTTGTGGAGGTCACGATCTGCCTGGAATGCTCTATGGCATGATCTCTAATGCCTGGGATAAGCTCTTTGAGGAAGTGAAGGGAGCTCCAGTAAACTTAGCCGATTATTCATGGGAGACACATGAACAAGAGAGAGTTTGATCTTCTAAAGCAGGCTTTGGACCAAGAGGAAATTGATATCCCCAAAGTGAGGATATTGATTGGAATAATGGCAAAACAAGGCGAGATTAGCGAGTTGTTAAAGGGTGTATCCACAGCGGTCTTGGCCTCCGACCCGGACCGCATTGAGCTGGAGTGTCACAAGATTAGAGCATCTGCTATGTGGATCACCTGGAAATATGTTGAGGATAGCCGTTTGTTCTTGGAATATACCAGAAAGAGTGACGAATGAGCAAGAATTATCTGCATGATATCTGTCAGTCCTTACTCCAAGAAGCAAAAGATAATCCTGAGTATTTACAATCCAAGACTCTACTTCGAGGATTAAAGATTTTGATTAGAAAGGATCCACATGGGTTCAATATTGCTATCGCTAGAAAAAGCGTGTATCCATCTAATGGCGAGTGGTTGACTATACTTAGAGAACTGGGGTTTCCTGAAATAAAGATAACCACCGTTAAATCTCATGGATGGTATTACCTCGTAGGACATCATAGTGATCCTTAGAAATGAGATCCCTCAAGATATCCAAGATAGGTTCTTAGAGCTCTTCAAAGTTCCTCTCGAGACCTATTGGGATGGTTTCTGGGGATGGTTGCAGAGTGATGGTCATTTACAGTTCCTAAGTGACTTTCCTCACTTGACCCCAGAACAGGATAGGATTATAAAAGAAATAGTTCAACTGGAGTGGAAACAGCTAGAAGAAATGGCTAAAATAGCCGACTTAGAGCTAACGGCCCAAAACAGCGGATCATATATGAGGAAAAACCTTGACCGTTATCGGAGATAGGTGTAGAATGTGAAAAGATTTTCGGCATGGGAGATGCAAATTTTGGAGGTCACTTAGATGGGCTATAAAGTTGCTGAAAAGGAGTGGGCGAGTCTCTGTTCCCGATATCATATCTGGTGTCACAAGTGGAGTGACTCTTTCTGGTGTCCAAACTGCCAGAAGATTGTATTCCCCAATAGATACAATCAGGATGACAGCGAGAAGCTGGAGACGATTGTCGATTATCTGGTCTTCATAAATAATCAACCTATGTGGGTGGAATGTAAAGGGAAACACAACTCTACCTCCTGGCCCTTTAGCGATATAAGCCAGAAACAGCTAGACTTCCTAAGATCGTGGACGGAAAGGAATGTCCAGGTAGCTGTGTTCCTATCTTTTGGACCGGGAAAGATACCCGATCGAGGAGCCTGGCTAATCCCCTATAATATGTTCAAACTTATGATGGATGATTGCCTAAAAGCAGACAAAAAAAGCTTCTCCTGGAATTATATGCAAGACTTCGATAATTACAGAATGATTTGGATGGGAGGATGGACAATTCCTAAAGAATGCTGGTTTAGTTGGACTTTTCCGAATGTACTGAGTCTTCCTAGATTATTCTAAATGAATAAGCACAGAAGGGAGGGACGATAATGTCGTCCTCATTGCCTGAAAACATTGACTTTTCTACCATTCCCAGATGGGTAACTGAGAAGTATCAGGGGAGACAAGCTGACATGGAACAATGGCTGATCTCCTGGTATTTCTGGTCCAGGTGGAAAGGAAGAGTAGAGGAGATCGAGGAAGAGAAGCTTAGAGCAAGAGCTTTAGCAGAAGCCAAGATAGCAGCTCTGGATAACTCATTGGAATTAGAGCATGTCTCAGGTGAAGTGGCTCTGAGCTTATTGGTAGATGCCAGCGCAGAGAACTGGTATCGCTATGCAGAAGTGGAGGACTTGCTCGAGTTCCTGCATGACAAGCTTGATGAGTACATGGAGCATGTCGAGGCTAAACGTGCCATGGGAGAGAATATCAAAGTTGGGGGAGTATATGAAGTCCGTAATCTAATCACAGTTATTCAGGGATTGATAGATTTAGGGGTTCCCAAAGACCAGATCATCCCTATCAGGCATAACCTATCCAAGGCCAGGATTGCTACCTATTCCATCACCAAGATCCTTGAGAGCTCTTTGCCTGAGAAGAAGAAACAGGCAGAGGTTCTCAGCATTCTGAAAGCGATAGCCGATCCTAAAGTTACGGTTCAGGAGTTCAAGCAAACCAGGCTGAAACAAGAGCTTGAGGCCAGATCCGGAACACTTCCCATCCAGGGGGAACTTTCTGTTTTACGGACCGGAGAGATGTTGTTTATCAGGTCTCCAGATACTGCCATGACAAGAGCTATTCAACATAGTCTCAAGGGTCTGGTGAATGGCTGGTCGAATGTAGATGCGGTAAGATTGGCTACTCAGATTACGGATGAGATCTCCACCCGAGATAAATATAAACCAACCAGACTGATCAATGGGAAACTTACTCAGGGAGGCGAGGGTATCATGATGCCAACCCCTGAGCGCTTTCAAGACATGGCTATGATGGAAGTGGGCCATAGCGAGTATCTATTGAGACAAGTCCTTGGATACCAACCAGCTAACTTGGTTGTGTTCCGCTTTGGGGTCAGGTTTGGGACCTCCAAGATGATGATAGATTATATCCATGAACAATTCCAATTCAAAGCCAGGAGTGGATTTGACAAACTGAATGAGGCTATCCAGGAGTTCTATACGATTCCAGAAGGATTGCACAAGCTATTTGAGATCAGTTCGTGTGGACTCTATTGGAGTCCTGGAGAGAGCTTGAGTGTAAGTATGCAGATTACAAGCTAGGAGAAGAACCTATGGCCTATGGACTTAAATACAAAATAGATCGAGAGAAAGAAGAAATACTAACTAAAGCCCTAGAAACTCTGAAGAAACTTTATGAGGTTTTAGAAGTATATGCTAATAAAGACAATTGGAATAGCGAGGCTGTTGCATATGACATGGAGATTGGGGGATATCCAGATGTGAACGGTATTACTCCGACAAAAGATGTTCGACTTGAGCTTGGTATTCCGATTGTCTGGAACTACTCTAGTGACGGTGGAGAACTAGCAAGAGAGGTACTAAGGAATGTTTATCCTACAGCTCATCGGTGATGACCAGATTATTGCCGTTGGGGAGACCTGGGATCAAGCCAACAAGATTGCACATCTATATGCAGATATGCACCAAATTGACAGAGAAGACCTGGAGATCATATATGATCCGAAAATTATACCTGCTGTACCTATTCTGGCTAATAGCAATGTTAGCGACTTTGCTACTCTCAGTACAAATTAGAGGAGGGTAGCATGAATGATGAGTGGCTTAGATTTAATTTCAGGGGGAGGTTAGTAAGAGCGTGGTGGGTGGTTTGCGAATCTTGTAGAGACATAAAGTTTATATTCTATTCCGGCAAGAGAGAGACGATCAAGAGGTTATTAGAGGCAGGATGGACCGGAAAAGACACCTATCTCTGGAAATGTCCGGAATGTAGTAAACCTAAAGAGCATAAGGAGGCAGAATGAGATCAATATCTAAGGTAGAGATTTATCTTGAGGACTTGGATACTCATCGACAGGATGTAGTTACTCTAACTAATTGGACAGCACTAGATGCACCACTAAGGCTTTTCTTGATGATGGGTGACAAGTACCCATGCAATGTGTTTGCCAGCCCTAGAGTAGCAGATTATCTTTCAAGAGTAATGGGAGATACCTATAGTGTCAGAGCAATCCAGGGACCATCCCTAAGAGATTTATTACGGGAGGTGATTGATGATTCCGCTGTCGATAGTTAGAACAGTCGAGATCCATGATTGGAGTAAAGGAACTGGAGGCGTTAGTGCCAGAGTGAGCATTAGTGAGCTGGATCACGATGAGACAAATTAGCCACAATATCTTTGAGTATACAGGGATTATTACCAGGACTAAGGAAATCAAATGTAAATATTGTGGAAAGGCTCCAGAGGAAAGCAAAGTCAAACAGTACCAGAGGAACCGAATCTTCAAGAATGGTTCCTTCATCAGACATAGTAAACCAAAGAGCCGAGGACTCAACATGAGTGGTTGGGTAGCTGTATTTGAAGATAACTACATTTGCAGAAAGCCTACCCATCGTATTTGTCCTGAATGTTATCAGAATGGGAGAGAGAAATGACAGAGCCAGTCGTTTGTCCACATTGTAATTCCGACAATCTTGAGGCCGATCGCCTTGACTCGGGTGGTGGAGAGTTGTGGAGGAATGTTACCTGCTTAGCTTGTGGCTTTGAGTGGATAGAGACATTTGTATTCAAGAGCTGGGAACCAGCTGAGCAACAAGCCGATGAGTTTCTTATTCGGGATATGGCACCTATTCCATAGGGAAGATTCAGATGAAAAAAAGTGAAGCTATTCAGCATCTACAGAATTTGCATTATGCTATCCAAAAATTACGATCTATCCTGAGAGAAGACGGTATTATTGTTAAAGAAAGAAGCGAACTCCTTGGTCTAACAGAAGAAATGGCGTCCCATATGTGGCCTTATGTGTGGGGTGATAGGTGTCTTCTTCCTATCCTTGGAAGGATTCTAGACACCTATGAGGAAAAAGGACAGCTTGCACCACTAGACTTCTATAATCAAGTGGTTATTGCCACACATCTTGAACCAATGTTAGCTACTATAGTAAATATCACCTTAGCAATTAATAGAAAAGAGCCCAACTTTCCCGAAGAAGCAGATATTAATTGGCTAAAAGGATGGGACAAGGAGAAATAATATGAGCATTACTAGAATATATGGAAAAGAACTATCGTTTATCGAACTGCCTAAACTCCCTGACAAGAACCTCTGGTATCGGCTACCGGAAAGAGAGAATACCGGTACTCCTATTCAGCCAGCTTGGTATGGTGATTGGATTGAGTTCGATCGGGTCATTGTCAGGGTTGGCTATTATATTGAGCCAAAGGACATGCCGGCTGAGCTGCTAGAGCAAGGCATTCGGAATCATATCCGCAACTATATGAACCAGGAACTAAAATCATCGCCCAGAAAGTTCTATTTTGGTAGTAATCTAAGGTCCTTATTTAACAAACGTACAGATATCGAGGGTCCAATAACGGATGAAATGGTAGATCTATTTATTGAGTCTGCTTTCATTAGCATGGATGAGCTCAAGAGCCTAGTCTACAAATTGCGAGGGGATTGGGCTGATCATACTCCTGCTGGCGATCACCCAAGAGCTCTAAGAACTCTCTGGTATGTAGATGGACCAGACACATCCCAGGTTCGGGAAATAGTTACACGTAAGATTGGTGCCACTCATCCTGGATCTACCTGGGAGGGAGAAGATTACAATCCGCCCTACTTTGAGCATTGGGCAACTCAGAAGTTATATATTGTTGGATATTGGGACACAATAACACATCAATGTCCTATCTATGTCCATCCACTAGATAGGACCAGCCCAGTACAGAGAACTGATTTCAGGTTTGATTAATAGGAGTTATTCTAATGCCAGAGATGACAGACGAACAGATTTTAGCACTTGCAGGAATGGGCCACACAGAGGGAATTAAGGAAGAAAACATTAATCGGGCTGTACGTCGGATATTCCTAAAGGATTATGCGATAGGAATAGGAGCTACTCCTGAGCAGGCTAAGGTAATCGCCTGTTCCTTGTATCAGTGGGAGTATCAGGGAGAGACTTATATCTCTCGAGGATACATCGGGCAATGTGAGGTTTGTAGGAGATATTCTACTTTTGAGACCTATCAAACAGGAAAAAGGAGAGGGCGGCCTAAGCGTACCAAGGGTGGTGTTTATCTATACGGAATTGAACTGGATGGAGGATTAGTTAGAGTCACAATGGGCGGTAAACTGTATGGAGATGGAGTGGTTTGTGATGATTGCTACATAATTCTTCGCCCATTTCTTTTGCAGGTTCTAAGAGATCTGAAGATCCTGGCTGACTATCGAGCCATTGATCCTGAATGTCTTTACAAGAAAGACAAGCAGGTAGAGTGTTTCAATTGCCATGAGCTCATATACGAAAGCGAGATGGGCAGACTACCAACACTCATGGGGAATGGAAGCTATGCAGGAGTATGTCCTCATTGTGGAGCCGAGAGTAGAATATTTGGGAAGAACCATAAGTCTACCGGTAATTTTAGAATAATCGGAGAATGATCAAATGAGAACATTTGATCCATTGACAAGTGAAAATATTTTCGTGTATAATGAAGTGGGTGGTGAGGGTGGGATGGGACTCCCCCTCTCCGTCTATCAAAGGAGGTTAGCATGAAAGATACATTGATTGTTTACTCGGGTGGAGATATTGGAAGTCCTGAATATGTTCAGGCGGTAAATGCTCTCAAGAGCAAAGAAGTTCCCAAATCAGCAGTAAAAGAACACCCTGGAAAGGGAGGAAAAACCTTCTCCTATGTGGATCACATATGGATCACGGAAACCCTCCAATCAGGATTACCTGCTAATGCCTGGAGCTTTGAGGTGCTATCCTGGGAAATTTATCATGACAAGCTAATGATTAGCAAGAAACCAGTTGAGGTACGTAGTGTAACTGCCCAATGTCGTTTCACCCTGCATATTCCACTGGCAACTGGAGAGATCCTGAATAAGGTAGTTACCGAGGTTGGTGTCTTCGAGCCTAACGAGTCCATGTCGAGTGCTGCGGCTGTTGCCTCGGCTGTCTCTCGAGGTCTCTGTCGTTGTATCATGCGATCGATTGGTTTAGGTATCCAGTTCTACAAAGGTGATGAAGAGGAGTTGTCTCCGGCTCAAGCTTGGACAAGCCTAAAGGTATTTGCCCAGAACCAGGGAGCGGACTGGAATAAAGAGTTTGAGGATAATTACATCGCTCTCTTGAAACAGACTGGAATTACTCGAGAGCACCTAGTAAGTGAGTACAAAGAGGCTTACCATATTCTTTCTGAGATACTCGGTAAAACCGTTAAGTTAGAGGAGATGCCTGAATAATGTCTCGGGACAACTTCCTGCAAACAGCAAGCAAACAAACCGGGCTTCCAGTTGAAGAGGTCCAGAAGTTATTGAGAGAGAAGTTTGGGAAATTTAAGGCGGACAATACCGGAAAGTACATGGTCTATTTGAGACAGTGTAAGGCAAAAGAGTTGGACGAGAAGATAGAAGCCAAGGAAACAAGATGTCCATATCATGATGCCAAGACGTTTGGCACTATGAAATGGTATGGTCACTGGACCAAGATCCCCTCCTGGAGATGTGAGGTAGGAGGCGAGAGATGCTTCCTGCGAGCAAAGATGGATGGGTTCTTGGAAGTTCATGGCATCAAGATTGATTGGAATACTGTTGATTTGGAGGCTCAAAGTAATGGGTAAGAAGCTTATTCGCAAAACAGTTGGAAAACATTACTTCAAACTCGAAGAACCTGGTCAATATCCAGATGGCTGGAAACTTGACGATAGTGGTTTATCGGTGTCTGTAAAGATTAATGGGCAAGACTATTGGTTTCAAGAAAACGGCGAGATCTATACGCTTACCGGAAGACACAAATTAGAGGAGACTGGAAGTGGGATTTACAAATGCTCAGTGTGTGGCGAGGAAATGACTATTTGGAATCCTGATGGCTGTTCATTGAGGCCATAGGAAACTACTTAGGTAGTACGGAGGGTGTCCGTACTGCACCTCCTTTGAAAGCCGGGTAGAGGTTCGCCCCCTCTACTCGGCAAGGAGAGGAAACAATGATTAGCGTAAAAGTTCGTGAGTGTGACATTAACTTAGTGTACTCAGATCGTGGGCTTGATATAGAGCCGGCTGCATTAGTGGTCATTATCATAACAAACCAAATGGGAGATGAAATAAGAATCAAGCCAGATGGAGAAACGTTCATAATCTCTTCTAATAATCGTCTGTCTATTAGCCCTAGATCAAGTAACCAGATAACTTTGGTGGTGGAATGAGACAGATTATTAACAACCTTGCGCTTGTGCTAAAGTATTCTCTGGAAACAATACTCTCTGGAAAAGTATCTATTGAAGTAACCAGGTTGGTTGAGTTCATGTTGAGGAACTTGAGTAATATCAAGTTTAATGAGCTAGAAATTAAATGGGAGGATTGGCAGATAGAGGAGTTAACCCAATTGACGCTGAAGATAGTCACCTATTCTTTGAGAATGGGGAGAGCTGTCAATGCCTGGAGAATAACTAATAAGCACGACAAGATCAACTGGATAAAAGCATCTATTGAGCTTGACCAGGAGCTTGAGGGAAAGGATCATATATGATCGATAAAGAGGCAAGATACGTTGATATTGATGAAGAAGGGAGGATTTTCGCTCCCAAGAAGTATCCTAAATGGACCAAGCCTGGTGGCAAGGTCCAGGCAATGATCCTCAAAGCAGTAGAAAGAACACGATACCATAATAGGGATGAGCAATCAGCTGTTAACGAAGTGGCTAGAGGCTCTCTATCTTTGAAGGAAGCTGAGTCGGAGTATCCTCTGGAGTGGATTGAGTTTTGTTGCAACTGGGCATCTGTCAAGAGGCAACGATTACAACTAATCCAACTCAAAGGACTACTCACTTTCATTAAGGATAAGGACAAGAAACAGGAATGGCTGGATCACAATCGCAAAAAGTACGAAAGAGGATGGGATGATCTCGCAAATCAGAACCTTTCAAGATAGTTCCGGGGAAGTCAGAATTAGTCGCATCGATAGCTATCTATGGATGAGGCAATCCGGGATCTACTTCCAAGCCAAGCGTAATGGCTATAGGAATAATGTCGGAATATGTACCTATTGCTCAGACGAGATGCCCCAGATTATGGATACCGAAGGAGGGCTAGCCAGGTGTGTTTGCCACTTACTGGACGAGGAACGCTATCTCGTTGAGGCGCAGGAACTGGCCTCGAGCCACCAGCCACGCAAGATGAGCAGTTTTGAGATTTGGGGAGATGTAAAGAGCAAAGATGCTCTTGTAATAGCCATGGCTGCCGTGAATGGCTGGATCGAGTCTCCTGGTAGATGGATGGTCATTGCCGGAGGCTTTGGGACCGGCAAGACATTCCTGCTCCATGCCATAAACACTATCTTCAAGCCCTGGTCTCTATATATATCCGTTCCAGATTTTGAGCAGCTAATATTCAAGTATACCGGTGAAGGAGATCTCGATCGGGTTATAGATATTATCGCTACCCATCCAATTCTTCTCTTGGATGATGTTGGAGCTGATTATGGATCAAAGTATCCTATCTCCATGCTGAGACGAGTAATCGATTTTAGATATCGTAGATGGTGGGAGTATCCCACTATAGTAACAACTAATCTTTCTCCATTACAGCTGGAGCAATATGATGGCAGAACCGCTGATAGGCTGCTAGACAAAGAAGTAAGCCAGGTTGTATCCATGGCTCAGGTCAAGAGCTGGAGGCGAAATGGCAAATAGGCTGCTATATGCTAATGAGCTAACAACTGAATGGCTTGCTTATCAAAGGCTTAGATACCAATACCCAGAGAAATTCGCTCTCAAGAGAACTGGACTGAAACAGCTAGACCTAATCTTAGAGGGAGGTATTGAGCTTGGTCAGTATGTCCTGATCGGTGGAGCTCAGAAATCAGGTAAGACCACGATGATCTTGAAGGTTGCCAAATCATTTGGTGAGCAACTGGTAAACTCAGTAATCTTCTCTGCCGAGATGAGCAACATGCAATTAGGTACTATGCTCTTTTCAACTACATCTGGAGTTGAGCGATCCAAAATTAGGAAACTTGGACTGGAGATTGCAGATTGGGGCAAACTGGAAACAGCGGCAGGAGAAATTGAGCAACTGACAATTGCCTTCGATTATGGCTTCTCTTCTGTAAAGGATATCACCAAAATAATTCCTGAGATTGAGGCCAAGACAAAGATGCCAGTCCAGGCCGTGTTTGGGGACTATATTCACCTGATGGAAGATCTAGATAGTCGTGGTAGTCGTCAAGATGAGATTGCCTCTATCTCAAGAAGTCTCAAGCGTATGTCCCTGAGCGCAAAGTTTGGTGGTGTGGAACATGATCCGATAGCAGTTATCTTTGCAGCTCAGCTCAACCGAGAGGCTGTCAGAGGACATCTAATCCAGGCCACGAGCTTCCTGGGAAGCGGCCAGCTGGAAAGGGATATGGATATCGGTCTCATCATTCATGAAGTGATAGACGAAATCAACAAGAGACCTATCCCAAATATCAGGAAAATTACCGTGGTTGGTTCACGGGAGACCCCGGTTGGAGAGTGTGAGATCATGTATAACGGAGCTACGGCAACCTTATCAGATAAGGTAACAGTTTTGACCAAGGAACGTTATTGGGAGTGATACTATGAAGCTTTATCGTGCATACATCGATCTGGATTATAAGGTTCAGGTAATTAAGAGTGAAGCAAAGGAAACACCAAAAGGCTATAAGATAATTGGGCTTGGTCAACTTGGCTGGTATGGTCAGCTAGTCAAAAAAGATAATATGGGTTCTATTTCTCTCACACCAGAAGAAGCAATTCTCAAGTTATTTGCAATCACCAAGAATCGCTTGGCTAGTAATGAGCGGAATGTTGAGGTGAACAAAGAGCAACTCAAGGCAATAGAAGCATATATAGGTTCGTCAGTAGAGGATCCTATAGAGTGATTGAGCTACGTAGGAAACTTTCTTGCCCAAAATGTCATGGCTATCACTGGCATGACTCGGTTATAGGCATAGATCTTGAATCCAATACTTGCCGTAACTGCAATTGGGTATGGGAGATCTCCTACAATACTCCTTCAAAACTCTATGACCAACTCATTCAAGCTCAGATTGAAAGGATTAGAGGAGCAATTGCTCAGGCTCTTTATAAAGTAGAAAGACACCAATGGTCGATCAACCAGGGCAAGAAAGATAGCGATCAGATCGATCGCATCAAAACTGATCTAAGATATGCTTTGGGAATACTAGATACATTTATGGGAGGATGAAATGCCTCAGGTTTGTACTTGTGTTTGTCTAAGTTGCTTAGCTTTGGAGCATTGTGGTAACTCTTTTAGTGGTTGTCTTGAAGAAGCTTACTACGATGTGGTTCGATTTGAAGATGACTATCCTGGATATGAACTTGACAAAGATCCAGAAGAATGGAAAAAAGACGAGTATTGGAGGAATCATGATAATGAGTAAGGATATAGCAAGATCTATAGTGGCTGTTTCCAGATTTTTTGGTGCAGTCCTATTAGTACCATTTGCTATTATCTATATTGTAGCAAGTGAGCTATGGGATTTTATCACTCCAAGGAGGAACCATGATTAAAACTAGCGAGAGTATCTTTGTGAAAGCTTATAACTTCTTGATTGGAATGTTCATCGGCTTATTTGTGATCTACTGGGTCACAAAGTATGGCGGGGGATGCCGCAATGACGAAAAAGAATTACCTGTTACTGGCTAGACTTGTCCTGGCGATAATGGTTTCCATCATTATATTCACAGTAGCGATAGGAGTAACATGGATAAGGATAGGATTCTATTAGGAGATTGTCGAAAACTTGGTAAAGAGATTGAGGATAACTCAATTGACATCATAATAACCGATCCACCTTATCTCAAGGAGTATTTACTACTCTACCGTTGGCTGGCTAAGTTCTCTGCCAGAGTATTGAAACCAGGATCATATATGATCACCTATGGAGCCGGAATGTTTATACCAGAAGTGATTAAAGAGCTAACAGTTCCCGGATTAGACTACTTCTGGCTTGAAATTCTTATCCACGGTGGAGGTTATCCCAGGGTCTGGAGTCGTAATCTGATGTCGGCCTATAAACCAATCTTTGTCTACACTAAGGGAAAACCAAGGTTGGATCCCTGGAGAGCTACTATACACAGGGACCAGAGGGATAAACGATACCACGAATGGGGTCAGGGATCGGGTTTGACAACTTACTTCCTGGATCTCCTGACTGATCCTGAGGACACAGTAATGGATCCATTTGCTGGTGGAGGCAGTTTTCTGTCAGCGGCTAAAGCCATGGGAAGGCATTATATTGGCTTCGAGAAAGAACCAGACGCTTTCAAGGTAGTTACTGAGCGCTTGGCAAGTGAGCAGTTCCCGCTCTTTGCCACTCCAAGACTAGAGAGACAACTACCCATGGAGTGGATTATGGCAAATCCAGTTGAGGAGGACTAATGAAACAGCTATTTAAACAGATCAATTTTAGGAATGACAGCCTGAAAACAATCGATCTAGTCAACGGTATTTTAGACGAGTATACAAAACTCGGATTTGATTTGTCTCTTAGGCAACTATATTATCAAATGGTTGTCAGAGGACATATTGAGAACTCCCAGAAATCGTATAAGAATCTTGGAAACCTGATTAATGATGCTCGTCTATCTGGCCTAGTGGATTGGGACATGATTGTAGATCGAAATCGGGAAACCATTTCTGTGCCTCACTGGCACAGCCCTGGAGATATTATCGCAGGGGCAGTCCAACAATTCAGGATTGATAAGTGGCAGTGGCAACCTTATCATGTCGAGGTCATGGTGGAGAAAGATGCTCTCTCGGGTGTTTTAGCTCCTGTGTGCAAAATGTTAGATATTCGCTTTACTGCCAATAAGGGCTATCCTTCTAGCTCAATTCTGTATGAAATGAGCAAGCGGTTACTAACTGCTATAGATTATGATAAACAGATATACATTCTCCATCTCGGGGATCACGATCCATCTGGTATTGACATGACTAGGGACCTGATCGATAGGCTGGATCTATTTGTGGGAAGCGACATCGAGCTACGGAGACTAGCTCTTAATATGGACCAGGTGCAATATTACAAGCCACCCGAGAACCCAGCTAAAACCACAGACACACGTTATCGAGCTTATATTGCAGGATATGGTTATTCATCCTGGGAGTTGGATGCGCTAGAGCCCCGTGTTCTGGCTAATTTAGTAATAGATTTTGTAGAAAGCATCCGGGAGGTAGGTCCTTGGAATGAGGCCCTGGATAAAGAGAATGAAATGAAACAGGAACTCAAAAGGTTCGCAGATAACCATAGGTAGGAAAAGTATGAACTTGCCATATGCAGAAGATATAGGCCATTACTGGAAAACCTCTCAGACATCCTCTGATATTTGGCTCGATCGAACCAGAGATTTGATTATCTCCTTAGGGGGTTATGTCTATGCTCAGCACTCTGGGTCCGAGCCAATGACAGGCAAAGCCGCATTTCTTCTTGTGTTCGAGATAGATGGCGATCGGTTCAAGATTATCTGGCCGGTATTGCCAACCAGAAAGAAAACAGATGAGAGAGCTGCCAAGATACAATCTGCTACCTTTTTGTATCATGATACAAAAGCCAAGTGCCTGAAGGCAATCATCTGTGGGGCAAGAGAAGCTTTCTTTTCTTATCTTATGCTCCCGGATGGGCGTACAGCATCTCAGGCCTCAGTTTTAGAACTTTCAGAAGGACTACCCAGAATGTTCCTAGAGATAGGAACCGGCAAGGAGGAGTGAGATGGCATTAGTAGTGTTGATTGAAAATCATGAAGACTTTGATACGTACACCGAAAACGATATGCGTCGATGGTGGGGCCATGCATGTAAGAAGCATAGCCAAAACGGGGAGGTTTTCTTCGAGTTTGGCTCAAACGTTCGATACAAAACACGTGAGGGAGTCAGGCGATTAAAATCATTCGGTATAAATGCTAAAGTTGTTCGGAGGCCTATATAAAGGAGTTTTGTAAATGTCTACAGTAATCGAAATTTACGAACTATTAGCAATTAGCAATTGATTGGAGGAGTGAGATGGACGTAGGATATCTTTCTGAATTTGCGATGGATTATTCAACGGGTCTAAAAACGTGTAAAACCCTGAATCAACTGAAGGAGTTCATTACAATCTGGAAGAGGTATGCCTTTGACACCTTTGAGATTGTGTCAGAAATGAGCGAGGAAAGTTTTAGCGAGTTCAAAAAAGTTCAGGAAAAGGTAAGCCATGATGAATTTATGGGTAGAGAGGCTTTTAGAAAGTATGGGGCTATTATGGCACCAGACATACTTGTAAGAGTTTCTGTATTATCCTACAAATTCACAGCTCCCTGGGGAACAGCTTTTATCCGATCTATAGAAGAGGGGTACATTATTGATAATGGGACCTACTATGAATGGAGGAATAAGGAGATACCGAAATGAACTGCACTTGGATACATAAAGAAAATTGGGATGATGACTATTGGGAGACCTCTTGTGACAATGCCTTTGTACTGATGAATGGCACTCCCTCTGATAATGGAATGAAGTTCTGTCCCTTTTGTGGAAAGGTTATTATGTCGGCAGAAGAGTACAACTTGAAGAACGTTAATATTGTAGAGGAAACATAGGATGATTAGAAAACCATATATTGGAATGAAAGTTAGGATAATTAGTGTTGAAAAAGCCTCTGGTCGTTCTGGGGGCACCTGTAACTATTCATTTGATTTATCTTTGGGAGATACGGGAACTATTACAGTTATTCAAAGAGTGCTCAAAGGTAATAGTCCAAAGTTTTACCATGTTAAATTGGACCCCCCAAATTTTGGAACTATGGAATTTTATGGAACACAGGAAATAGAGCCATGGAAAGAGAAACAGAATAATGACAAACAAGCTGAATTTACCAGAGAACAGCGAGGTTGAGAAGTATTGCCCTAATCGAGATCATCCTGCTGTAAAGCTGGTTGTCAAGACCAACAGAAAAACCGGATACCAGTTTCTGGGTTGTCCTCTATGGCCGGATTGCAATTATACGGAGAACATTCCAGAAGAGATCAAGATGCGAGCAAGCGGACATCCGACATTGCCAGGTTTTGAGTAGAAAATGATTGGAGGTATTTAGGATGATTATCATTACCGTGACAATTAAAGACGTTCCTGGAGATGATGAATGGGAATTTTTTCGTAAAATGGAGACCTCTCCTGATGGAGCAAATAGCGACGAGGTTCGTATAGGACATCTATTTATGGATGTTCTACAGGTACTCAGTGAACCAGAAAAGGAGGATTTTTTAATCCAGATGTTGCTAAAGAGTATTGAGCGAAGAAGTTTGCCTGAACCAAAGTCAAGCTTGGTGTCATAAAAATCTTACTGGTTTTTAAATAAATCTTATAGGAGGATGTATGACATCAGAGGACATTTCAGAAGAAATCAAGTCAGATAGAAGTGAGTATTTGAGAGGCTGGTATCAGAAAAATAAGGAGAGACTGAACGAGAAACGTAGAGAGAGAAAAAAAAATAAGATCAGACTCTCCCAGGAAATAGTTAGCACTATTATAAGCAAGAAGAAAAGGCATGGTTATTGGTGGGAGGAGGAATAAATGGCACCGAATAGGACAATCATCATTGAGTTCAAGGATAATACGGTCAGGATAAGCGATCCTGACTTTGCGGCTGGAATGCAGGAGGAATACGCAAAATATCAACAGGACCTGATCAATGAATGGCGTAACGGGCCAACAGGCCTGATCGATATTCCCATAAGCGAGAAAGAAAGGAGTGATCTCACATATTACAATGCCCTTGCAGCGAGAGGTTTTGACCCTTCCATGATGTCATCAGATGGGAGATATTATGATGGAGTACCTATTGGAAAGGTGGTGATCTGATGTTTAGGAAACTTATAATTGTCTTAGTCATAACTGTCTTATCACTGGGCTTATTGGCAGCCGATAGCAAAGAGCCTTCCGCAATCTGGACAGAGGTTTGCTTTGGCGGAACGTGGATCATAATTGATAGTTCTGGTTCTAGTGAATGGTCAACCTGGTGTGGACATTTCGATCCTGATGCGCATGATATAGCCTGGTATTGGGGAAGGAGCTGCAATCCATCTTGGGGAACAAATGTAGTTATTCGGGAAACCCCTGCTGGAAATCCTAGAGCTATTTGCAAATATAAATAACATGTACGTCAGAAAGAAAGATCTTACAGATCTTAGGGCAAGAGTCAAACTCAAGATAGACAAGAGATGTTATTTAGATGTTTATATTTGGATGAACTTGAGCTCTATGCAAAAGAATACAGATCCAGGTAAGGACGGCTATCACGGATGTTATATCAGCCTTCCTTATGTGGAATATACAGATCCAGATCGGGTACGGAAAGTTTTTGGTCCCAAATATGGCGAGATCCACCTGGTCGACGGTATGTATGGGGCTGGAACATTTGCTCACGAGCTTCAGCATTTTATTCTACATTGGTCTTATGACAACGACATGAACCTTGACCCTCCTGATGAATCAGGATGGATACCCGAGGATAGTGACCAAGAGAAGATATGTATTCTGGCTGGTAGACTTACCACTTCATTTTGGGGCCAGTTCTATGAACTAGGATTAGATAAACCGGAGGAATAGAATGGATATCCTTTCGTACTTCATGCAGAGAGATTCTTTTCTCTGGCAGACCATACTCGCACTTGTGTCTTTGGGCATATTCAGCGTTATTGTATTCTTCGCTTGGAGAATACTAATTGAGATCTTCTTTCGATCGGAGGGATCAGATGACCATGAACAAATCAAAACTGCCGTCAACCGAGGGGGTTCTGGTAAAAAACATCATTAGGGCAATTGATAGGAACCTAAAGTATGTTCACCCTGAATGGCGCATATTGGCTATTCGGGAGATACAGAAAAGACTTGAAGAATGGAGAATAAAACCATGAATGAAAGCATTCCGCAAGCGCAAGAGAAGATCTCGGTTTTCTCCTATATGGATCAAATTGAGGAGAATATTGACAGATTAAGAAAGACACTTTCTGAACTAGAGGCAATACTAGATCCATATATGATCCCTGCAAATTCAGTAGAATCTAAGAGCCTGGAAGATCCGCCGGCCAGTGTGTTTCTTAAGCGTCTAAAGGCGTTGAACAAGAGGACCGGAGAAATCATAGCAGATGTTGGCGATGTTATCCGAAGGCTGCAACTATGAGACATGTCGTCTGTGAAGATTTCGAGATTGAGTATACAGAACGTGGAAAGTATCGAGCCTATGTCATTGTAGGTATCGTGCATTCTATGGAAGATAATCAACTTAAGGTTGAAACCTACGACTCAATTGCGGTTTTCGATAAAGACGCCAAAGCGGTAGAGGAGTATCTCCAAGAACAAAACCCGGAGGCGGTTTGGATAGTTGTCCCACTTGCGGAATATCTCGACGGGCTATATCGAGAGTTTGATCTAGACGGCATGTTGAATAAGTTCCTGAATTGACAGGATGGCCTCTTCAAGGTAAAATTATTTTCGTGGAGGAGCTATGAACCAAAACGGAAATATCAGGTTGGATACAGTTGACCTGCTCTTGATGCAGTTGCTCTATAACCAGGACAATGATCCTGGACGGAGACTGCAACCTAGATACAGCTTGACGGAGCTGCTTCAGGCAGTACCAAGCATCAGGTCGATTGCAACCATTCACGCAAGGCTATCTCGTTTAGAGGAGGCTGGTCTCGTCAACCAGCCTCGCAAGAAACTGCCTCGCAGTCGTACTCTTACTGAGGCAGGATCTATTCGACTCAAGGAGGAAGTCTATGGAAAACATACAGTTACAGATACTCCGATTGCTGGTTGATAAAGAGCTATCGTTCAAGCCAGAAAACCAAGGAAGGCCATCTATCTATCCAGGTGAAGTGCAGCCATTGGTCATTTTCCTTGAGGAATATCTAAGAAACCTGGGCTATACAGACAAGGAGGAAAGACGTGACATACGACTCAATATCTATTCCCAGATTGTCAGGAGGCCAATCGCTACAACCTATGACCTTTCTTCCTATCAATGTCGATGCATTCTTGGATACCTTAGAGAGCCCGTCACCTATGACCCAAGTGAAGATGGAGCAGAGCTTCTTAGGTACTTTACGCAGGAGCTTGAAGAGCCAGGTGTTCATCGAGAGAGCTACGAGGATCGTGTTGAAGAACAGCTTCTTGAGGAAGCTGCCAATCTGTCCGATTTGTAGACAGATCATATATGATCAAGTAGAGATGCATGAGGCCATAATCACCAGACACCATGTCGAGAGATCGTCTCTTGAAGTTAAGGCTAATATCTTTGTCCAGCAGAATTGCACTCTGTTGCATCCTGGTAACTGTCATATCCAGGCCCAGAACTACGAGCGTGGTAAACGCATCTGTGTCAGACATCTGATCATGTGGAACGGGAAAGAGTCTATGCTGTCCTGGTTAGATTACATGGCATTCCTGCATGTCAGTAGAGCCGAAGAGGCCAGAAGGCAGATTGGAGGATGGAACCTATGGAACTCTTACGGGAACTTCTCGCTTCAGGAACAGCGCTCGTAGCTTTTATTTTTGTCCTTGGGCTGGCTATGCTATCTACTTTTTTTAAGGGTGATAATGACGACAAATAATAAACTCCTATTTTTAGGGACTGGCGGGGTTAGTGATGCAGTAAGGTTAGTCCTTCCCTCCCAGGAACTCTCAAAACAATTCGGAACACAAATCACACTGCGTAGACTCAGTGAGTCTGACCAGCGTGAAAACATGCAAAAAGTGATCGGTCAGATTGACCAGGAGGAGTTTTCCGTGGCACTCTTCTCCAGGCCATCTTCACCAGGGATCATTAAAGCCCTAAAAGGCAAAGGTATCTATGTAGTGGTGGATCTCGATGATGATTTTCATGCTATCGGCACTCATCATCCGGCATATAGATTTATGGGACCAGGTAACCCGAGTTTTCTAAGAACTCTCGAGGCATGTGTTTCTACTGCGGATTGTATAACCGTAACAACTACTGAGCTAAAACAGAGGTGGCTTCCGTTCAATAGCGAGGTCCATATTATCCCCAATGGTTGGAGCAAGGATACTTCTTACTGGGGAATGACCTATCCCAGAGATACAATAAACCTTGGATGGGGAGGCACTATAACCCACAGAAAGGATTTTGATCTGACCATGCTTTCGATAAGAACTATTATCAAAAACATGAAAAACGTCAGGATCGTCATTGCTGGAGACCCCCATATCTATAAATTGTTCAAGAATACTCCTGAGCAACAAAAGGTTTATGTGCCAATGGTTCAGTATACTGACTGGCCTCATACACTTACTTACTTCGACATTCTTTTGGCACCCTTGGTGAATGACCCATTTAATTCTGCAAAAAGCGACATTAAGCTCGTTGACAGCGGAGCTGCTAGCATTCCCTGGATCGCCTCCCCTGTCCCGGAATACATTTCCTGGAGAGATGGAGGTATTTTAGCCAACACGCCATCCGATTGGCAGGAGGCTCTTCAGGTCCTAATAGAAGATGAAGATTTACGGATCAAACTAGGTCAGGAAGGACACCAGAGGGCTCAGATGCGGGAAATGGGTTTCCTGGTGGAGTCTATGTGGAGCAAGGTCTTGCTATGAAGATTCTGTATCTCTTTGCCGATCAACAGAATGAGTGGAACGCCAGCGAATGGAGATGTGCTATTCCCCATAGAGCCTTCAACAAGAGCTCCAGGCATGAGGCTAAGATGTTGGATATTGGTTCCTGGATAGTTGGCACTCCTGAAGCCAAGGAGAAATCCTGGTGGGCTGATGTGATCGTAGTTCAACGTCTCTTTATGGGACAGGCCATGATTGCCATGGAGTTCTGGAAAGCCAGAGACAAGGTTATCATCGGCGACGTGGACGATGCTTATGATCTGATGCCAAGGCATGTTCCTACCTATCGCTTCTGGCAAGAGGGATTGTCCAGGGTTACGATCAATGGCAGAGAGATGCTAAAGAAAATGGAGTTTACTCCAGTAGAGCAACAAATTTGGGGAGCCAAGCTGTGTCATGCAGTAGCAACTCCCTCCAAAGTATTGACGGAGGATTGGTCAAGATACATAGGAGATAGAGCTATCTATGTTCCTAATTATGCAGACCTGAACCATTATCTTCTGCGTCACAGACCAATCCCTAACCCTAATCTGATCACCGTCGGTTGGGGGGGATCATTATCTCACTATGATTCATTCAAGAACTCAGGGATTGTTCCGGCCATCATCAGACTCCTTAATAAAAAGCCAAACGTTGTGCTTTGTTTAGCAGGAGGAGTATCAAAGATATCTACATTATTTATAAGAGATGTTAACCCCGATCAGATCTTAGTGAGAGAATGGGTCCCTTATGAGAAATGGCCTGCAATACTGGCTGACTTCCAGATAGGGCTTATCCCCCTCTATGGCCCTTATGATCAGAGACGTTCTCCCATAAAGGCTCTTGAGTATGCCGTTATGGGTATCCCCTGGATTGGATCAAAGTCAAAGGTCTATGACGAGTTTGAGTCCCTGGGTACTCAAGTAGAGAATACAGAGAGTGCCTGGTATAAAGCCCTACTCGAGATAGTTGAAGATCTTCCCAGGTTCAGAACTGACGTGAATAAGACCGTTAATCTGGTCTCTAAATGGGATATCAATAACAACCTCGAAAACATTGTCCGATCCTATATGATCGATGGGACCAAACGCATTGTGCGGGCTTCTGTTGGTGAAAAAGCCCTAAATGGCATGTACGTATCTTCCGAACCACAGAACTCGTCCTAGCCTTTTTCCTGAGTGCGAAAGAAAATTAAACATGATCTACATTACGGAATCTGAGCTTCAAGATCGGCTAAAAATCCTGAGAGAAGGGATGAAATGGAAGGAAATCGTTCAATTAGCCGATTTTCAAGGTATAGCTATTGGTACTTTGGCTAATATTGCCAGTGGCCGTATCCCAAAGGACCCGGTCTTGCGGGCTAGGTTACATCTTGCGCCTCAGGAAGAATGTGCTCAATGCTGGAAGTTCAATAAGTATCTGGATGTAGCTATTGATGAAAGTAGAAGCAAACGTAAAATAACACGTTGGAGAGATTTACCTACTGAAACATTACGATTAGCCCTAAAATATAGAGAGGAGATTTGAGATGGACCTGATGGAAAAAACACTACGCAGGGTAAAAGACAGTCCCTGGTCAATTATCATGTTAGCGATCGCTATCTGGGGATTGTGGATTGCTATCAATCTGACCTATGAGGATTACAGCACTTCATTGGCAGCCTATAATGAGATCCCTACCCGGAAGATAAACTCAGACGTGGTGGCTCAAGCTGCCTGGCTGCCTCAGCTTATCCCGGTACTATTTGGTTTCATGTTTATGCGTGACACCAAGCGTAGTGGATTTGCCTGGGTCTCAATCGCCATCTTGGGTCTGGATATGTTCACAGACGTTTGGTTCAAGACGATGGGCTTGAACTTCAAATGGACTATGGTTGGACTGGTAGAGACATTCTTTGTCTACACGATTGGTAGTGAGGTCTTGTTGACAGTGACTGTCTCAACCATCATGTACCTATTCAAACCTGCCGTGTTTCAGTTTATTGCCCTGCTGAACAGCTCTGCCGATTTCTTTAGGGAGATCATCGAGGCATTCACGGAGGGCAAAGAACAAATACCTCCTAGACCAGGAGGTATGCCTGGTCGGGAGATTCCCTTTCGTCCACCCCCCTACCCCACCGCATTCCGAGGGGACAAACCTGGGTTTCCTCCAGAGGAAAAAAAGTAAGCAATGTTGGTATTGCCGAAAGCAACACTTCAAGCGAGGGCGTTATTGCAGTAACGCTTGTAAGCAAGCTCACTATCGAGCCAGGAAGAAGCGTAGCAAACCGTAACACCCCAGATGCGTTACGGATCATATATCGGAGGGTTTATGGAGCCAATCAGTTTTCATCCAAATGAATTTACGATGCATGGTTTTGGCGATGTTGCAGATCTTCAAGTTGTAAAAGTTAGATATATCAGTGGGGCAGATACTTTTGTCTCGTGCTGGAAAGTCTCTCTAAGAGACATCCTGAATATCTTGATGTTCCGCAAGATTTATCTGAGCATTTACGGCAAGCAACATCCGCCCGTGGCTATTAGTTCGAGCCTGGGAGAGGTTGGCCTTCAACCACACCAAATAGGAGGAGTAGATGTGGGATAAGAAATCTATACGCAAGTTGAGTGACGAGCAGCTGAAGGAACTGGCTGCCGAGCTATCGGAGGAGAAGCACGAGCTACGTCGCCTCCGTGATGAGGCGAAGAAGAAGCTAAAAGATACAGGCCAGCCCATGAACAACGATGAATGGAAAGCTCTCAACATAAAGATCAAAGACCTGGCAGAGACACTTCATTGGATCGAAAGAATGTTGGACCAACACAGAAAAAGGATGATAGCTCGTGAACATAACTATTATTAGTGCCTCGTATAATCGCTCAGAAATTCTGGACAATGCTCTCTATACATATTCAAAGCAGGATATGGATAAGAGCCAGTGGGAATATATTCTGGTAGATGATATGTCTACTGACAATACCAAAGAGGTTGTAGAGAAGTGGAAATCTAAAATACCTTTAGTCTATATGACCAGCGAGGAGCTTGGGCTTCCCAAGGATCCTACAGTCTGGAGAGATGGATGTCCACTAATCAACAGAGCCTCGACCTTTGCCAAGGGCAAGTTCCTCATATTGACCCATCCCGAGATCATGATCCCTTCCGATGCTCTAACTTCTATGTATTCTCAGGCCAAGGAACAATCGCTCCTGGACAAGAACCGTCGTTGCTGGATAACGGCCATTCCTTATTGGATGCCTTATGGAAAGCTCCCTAAAGGTTGGAAGGGAGACTTGGATAAGATCCGCACTATATCAGGGTTCTATGATCCTTCCTGGCCAGACAAGCAAGCTGCTCCAATGACCATTGATTACCGTAACCAGAACCAGGAAGCTCGGGAAACCTGGGAGAGCTGGGTGTTCAATGGTATGTGGATACGGGACTGGCGTTGGTTTGGAGGCTTCCAGGAGTTCACCCAGTGGGGTAGCGTAGATATCGATCAATCTAACCGCAGAAGGATAGCCCATGTAGAGACTGTCTTTGCGGTTAGTCCTCTCTCTACACATAGGAAATCCTATCTCATGGTTTATCACCAGAATCATGAAAGCAAGCGAGATGGGAAACTGGCGATGCAAGGGGTTCATGGAAAGAACTACTCTGATGTCGAAAGCGCTCGTAAGGCAGGTGGGTTATACCAGATCTACTATCATGGTCCAAGAGAGAGAGCTAACCAACCCGGAACGTTGCAGGGCGTTTTAGGAGATCATGTGTCCCGCTATGAGTTTGCAGCTCAATATGCTCAGAATAAGGCAGTTATGGATTTTCCATGTGGCAGTGGTTATGGGGCTCTTATCACAAGCAAATCCGATCCTGTTTCTTACACAGGAATTGACATCGATGGAGAATCTATTGAGTATGCTCAGGAATATTATGGCGGTATCCCCAGGGTGTCCTTCTTGGTTGGGGACATGCTGGACTTTCCTAAAATAGCCCAACCAGTAGATCTGTTCCTGTGCTTTGAAGGCATAGAGCATATTGAGGACAAGAAGAAGTTTATCGACCAGATGTATTCTGTTCTCAAGTCAGGAGGGACATTTATCATGTCTACTCCCAATCCAACCAGAGCTCATGGCACAGCTTGGGATAAATACATGATCGCTCCTCAGGAGTTGCATTCTCTATTCGATGATGGCAGGTGGGCCAATCTGGATTGGTTCCACCAGCATTCATACTCAGTGAGCAAGGTCAAGGTAATGCCAGGGCTGTCAGATGATGCCCAAATCACTATTCTGGGAGGAACAAAGAAATGAAAGGTCTAACTACCGGAAGAATCGTTCACTATGTCTTGACAGATCAAGATGTCGAGCAAATCATGAGACGTAGGGTTTCTGGAGCAGGTCATGGGGAAAATTGGCCTTTGGGAGCACAAGCTCATGTTGGTAGTTTTGCATTACCTGGGGATCATATTCCTATGATAGTTGTCAAAGTATGGCCTGAAAGCGAGAGTCTCGTAAATGGGCAATGCTTTCTTGATGGAAACGATGTCCTGTGGGTTACTAGCCGAATCTTCAATGAGGATAAAGTTATGGGAACCTGGCATTGGATTGAAAAAGCCTGAGTCCGATCATATATGATCCAGCTCAAGCCCTTCATTTGCCTCGACAAGAAACCTGAGCGCTTGATACATCTGCATATCCCCAGAACAGGAGGAACAACCTTCAGGGAGATACTTGCCGATCAGTTCGGACGTGAGGCTATTTGTGTCATTCAGGAACCTTGGGATTTTGGAGAACATAGTTCAAGGAACTTGCTAATTAGGAATAAGAACCATGATTACTGGAATAACAGAGAGACCTTCTTCAGGAAGTGGAAAAAGGCAAAGTTCCCCAGATCAGATATCTATCATGGTCATCTCCCATTATGGTTATATCCTAACCATGCCCTGAAGAATGCTACTGTTGTTACATGGCTACGCAATCCAATCGATCTGGTGATATCCTGGTTCAGATGGGAGAGAGGTTGCAAGATTCCAGATAGAGCCAGGTCAATGAACCAATTTGTCAACGAGCGTCCTAGACAGAATGTGATGACTGAGATGCTGACTGACAGAGAAAATAGGAACATAGTAATCTATTATGGATTGACGGAGTTTTATCAGCAAGACATCTCTACCCTTGCCAGGATATTTGAGTGGCCTCCGTTTAGTTATAGCCACCACCTGGGACAACCAGTAACTAATGAGCTAATGAATTATTTACAGAACGAGAAACTGCTGCGAAGGATCAGCGAAATCAACGAAAGTGACTGGACACTATACAACCATGCTATCCTCGGGAGGTTTAATGAAAATGGAAGCCTACTCAGCCGATCAATACCTGGTCATAGTCCCCTCGATACGGCCAGTTAATCTTGAATATCTTTCAACTTTGAAAGATTTGGATATCTTTATCGCAGACGATTCAGACGGGAAGGTGGATCGATCCGATATTCTCAACCATCGCTATAAGAAAGACGGATTCAAAAACATTGTTCTAGGGAGCAGGAGCTTTAGATACAAATATATCCCTAGCAACTGTAGAGATCTGTTCGCTAAATATTGTCCGAGCGTAAAATCTCTGGGGCTATACTATGCCTGGGAAGAGGGATATAAGGCCATTATCCTGATTGATGACGATGTGGATACCAGAGTAGTAGGGCTGGATGAGTTTCTCAGAATTGGAAAACCTGAAAAAAGAATAGATGGTTTTTGGTCTATTTCCGGGTGGTTCAACACGCTTTCTCTGATCATTCACAATAATACTATCTATGCCCGAGGGTATCCTTATGAATACCGTGGTGAATCACACCAGATCATAAAAAACACCGAAGTCGCAATTCCAGCATTCAATCAGGGTTTATGGATGGGAACACCAGACATCAATGGCATTGACAAAATCAATATGGATAGAGTCTATCTCAAGAGGGCCGTGGATGGGGAGCTCGATGACACAGACACTCCTTGGCACATACATGCAACTGGTATAGATAATCAGGTCAAGCTATTGCCAGGACAGAAGCTTCCCTTATCCATAATGAATGTCCAGATGGCTGTCTCTCTTATTCCGGCCTTCTACCAGCCATCAGATTATATTGTCGATCGGTTCAAGATCCGCAGGCACGATGATATCTGGTCTATGTACTTCTTGAAGAAAATCATGGACATGAACAACCTGGATGTCACAGTTGGAAATCCTGTTTTGCTTCACCGTAAAGCCGGAGATCCGATAGGAGAAACGCTCTCTGAGCATTGCACCAACCTTATTCAGGGGGTGTTGACCGATATTGTGGACATGGCAGCTGGAGATGTTTACCTTACGGGCAACATGGATATAAGTACCCAAAGTATTGTCTTGGCTAATAAATGCTGGCAACTCACTTCCAGGATGGCCAAGGGATTATGGAAAACGGTTCTGGAGGATTACTTTACAAAATGCTCACGATGGGCTAGAATGTTCACATGACGAGATACACCTCCTGTGTTTCGTCATTCCCATGCGAAACCCCCCGGCATTTACAACCGGGGGGTTCATGTTTATGGAGCAGAGCTATCCTCGAAATCGAGCACCATACTCAGCTCGTTTGGATGCGATATATTGACCCTGACTCCCAACCCAGGCCAAGATAGCCAACATTACGATCTTGAACCAGGGCTCTACTGCCCCAACCAGCTCAGGCTGTGCCAGGAGCAATTGAGCTCCGACGCCAAGCAAGGCAGATAGAACGATAGGAACCAGGAACTTAGCCGAGGTTGGGAGATTGGCCCATCCAGACCAGTTCTCCAGGACCAGGGAGACGAACTTCCCTACCAGGAACACGACACCGGGACCGGCCACGATCCACAGCAAGACACTGGTAAGCGAGGTCGGATCGAGCTCCTGAAACAAAGTGCTTAGTAACATAAGATATTCTCCTTCAAAATGATCAAATAGACATTCAGCATTCTAAAAGGATAGATCATATAGGATCACCTCCTACTTCTTCTTGCGTCTGATCTTCGCCATATTCTTAGCGAATTGGGCTTTCTTCTTCATTGCCGGAGAAGCCTTGGATCCTTTCTTCAGAACCGAGCTGGTCATTGCGCTGGTGCTCTTTCCGGCTTTCTTGGCAGCTTTTGAGAAGGAACCTACAGTTCCTTTCTCTTCCATCTTCTCACGAGCCGCCTGGATCCAATTCTTCTTCTTGGGCTTAGAAGCTTTCTTAGCCATCAGTCTCACCTCCTTCCATTATTGGTTTGATCTTTATCAACGAGCTCTTACTTGGTTTCCAGATAGGTTCTTTAACACCCTGGCTGGTCAGTTGCTTCAACAATAGATCGATACCAGCATTCCACTCAGAGAGAATTTCGGACATTTGCTCCAGTTTACTATGTACCTCCTTGAGCCGATACTGAAGATCTGTTATTTCCTTATCCAGATCCTTGCAACGTTCTGCTGTCTGAGAAGCAAGGTCAGCAAATGTCTTGGCTACATCAGCCTGTAACTTCTGCTCTTCCCTGGGCTGTGTCCGAAACGATTTGTAAAGTGCAAACAAAGCTGCTATTAAAGCAGCAATGCCAGCTAAGTCAATCGAGAAGTTTGGCATTGTTATTGTTCCCATTCCTTACCAGGTCTTCGATCACGCTGGTTGTAACCCGCCCTCTGAGAAACGAGTATAACGCACTAGCCGTTATGATATATCCAGGTCTCATAACATTAACTGCCCACACATAAGAAAGCCAATCCGAGCCCGGATCTATTAGTACGGTAAGAAAATATCCTATCCAATATAAGCCTGCGACAAGGCAGATTATATCTAACCAGATAGAAAGTTTCTTTTTGTACCTGTAGATCAAACTCTTAACTGAGGCCTGAAAGATCATAAAAGCCAGAACCACGGAGAACAGACGAGATACTAAAATAAAAGTCTCGCTCATAGTTACACCTCAATTATTGATACCAATGAGGCTGGAACCCAACCAGGATCGATTAGATACCATACTTTCCCTGAGCCATCTCTCTCAACCCCTGTTGGCACCATAGTCCATCCCTTTATTGCAATTGCGATGATCTTTCCGTTTGGGGTTGCTCTCACAGGTACATTGTATCTACTCAACATTCTGATCAGGTTTGGTAATTCTTCATTCTCTTCAGGCCATTGGAAATCGGATATTGGAGGCCAAAGGTCTCCAGCATATAGCTTAGTTCTCCCCCATTCCCAGAAATTGGCTCCCGAGAAACCCAGCTCGACTGATTTATTTAGGAAGTCAGTTATCTCTTGTGGAGTAGGTTTCCAGGTACCAGCGACATAAGCCGATCCAGTTGGCACGTAAGGTAACTTAGGAGTCATTGCGCTAAACTCCATGTAGGAGCCCGTGAGCTGTACTACTGGGTTATGATCGCCTACCCAATATACTTGGGGCATATCGAAGTTAACCTTGCTCCTAAAGGCACTCCAGGGAAACTCTTTATGAACAGAAGGAAACCTATAAGAGGCCAGTCCGATTGGGATCACATATGATCCAAGGGCATTCTTCAAGGAGTTAACGTATACAGTTGCCTTGGCTGCATTATCCTGTCCGGGTGTCTTATATTCGCTCTCGGCGTCTATAATAAAGCCCTGTACCCCACAGGTAATCGCTCTCTGGGCTCCCTTAATCCCCTCGGCCTCCGGGTTGGTTCCATAAGTATACTGCCAGCCATAGACCATAATACCGGCCTGTATTAGCACCTGAGTAAGATTCTTAGCATGGTCAACCCCATTATCGATGTTGAAGTCATAATACCGATCTGCGATCTTGATCAGAACGTGCTTGAGATTGGCAGCCAGGCAAGCATCACGAATAGCATTGTAATTGCCTCCCTCGCAATCTCTGACGACCCAGATATACATTCCTTTTCCGGTAAGCATTTTACACCTCCTCCTCTACAGTGATATTATCCTCCACCGTGAAGGTCTCTTTGGCAGTGTGCCATTCTCCAGTAGGAAAGATAACGTATCCCTGAATAGTCCACTCACCCTTGAGATCAAATGTGTCTTCTACTGAAAGGCAGTAGATAATCCCTTGTTCCGGATCATCTTCCCAGATAAGAGCATCCATCTCAAAGGTTGTCTTATCCTTACGTTGGAACTTGATCTTCATCGTCGTGGCATCAGTCAGGTTTATAGCTACCCCTTCCTCCTGAATAGTGACCTTGACGATCGTTCCAATGTCTCCTACGTGAACCTCATAATCACTCATAAGTCCACCTCAACTTCTATTGTTCTGGTGATTCCAACATCAAGAGGAACTGTTCTAATAAGTCTTGTTTCAAAAACAGGAGCTCTGGTAACAGGTGTCTCAAGCGGTATTGTCCTGACCAATGCCATATTGAAGGATATTGTTCTGTCCAGGGCTACAGTTACTTCCAGAACATCGTGTATCGAGAAGTAAACAAACGCAACACTGGTATACATTCCCAAAAAGCTGTCTTCAATTCCTATTACTCTAGTTACCGGGATCGCAAGCTCATCAGCAAACATTGGCAAATAAGCTTCACCGATCGATATAACGGCGGTTCTGGAGATCGTTAGAGAGTCTGCATAAAGCCCTAGATAAGAGTCGTCGATTGCAATTAGCCGGATGCGAGTAATTTCCAGCTCATCTACATAAAGTTCTAAGTATGAGTCGTCAATCTCTATGGTCCTAAAAACGGATATAAATGACTCGTCCGCATAGAGCGGTAAATAAGCTTCCTGAATAGAAATAGTGGTTGTCCTGGAGATCTCTAGTTCCTCTACATAAAGCCCAAGATACGCATTGTCAACCTGGAGCACACGATGCCGGATCACACTCAGGCTATCTGCAAAGAGCTCCAGGTAGGCATCATCGATTCCTATAGTTCTCAAGACGGATAAAGAGGGACTATCAGCATAGAGTGATAAATAGGCTTCTTGGATTGAGATGACGGCTGTTCTGGTAATGGCCGGCTCATCAGCATAGAGCTCAAGATAAGCACTATCCACCTCGATTATCCGGTGCCTGACTATTTCAAGGCTATCTGCATAAAGCGGAAGATAAGCATCGTCAATCGATAGGGTTATAAAGCGAATAACACCTAGTTCGTCAGCGTATTGAAGCAAGTAAGCATCGTCAATATTGATCGGCCTTGTGACCACAATTCCGGGACTATCGGCATACATCTCAAGATAAGCGTCACTTATTGAGATCTCAGATTGCTTGGTAACTGCCAACCCGTCCGCATACATGGTCAGGTAAGCATCCAGAATACCTATACTGGCATACTGTACAAGGGACAACTCATCGGCGAAGTGCAACAGATAAGCATCATCTATACCTATGACTTTAATAACGGTTATAGAGAGCTCATCTGCATAATGGAGAAGATAGGCGTTCTCTATTTCCAGCTCATGAGTAACCCCCCCGGCTTCACCAATTATTCTAGTTGGATAATAGATTGCTCTACGACCAATGATCACTTAATCTTACTCCTCAAATCTGATCTTTGCTCTTACATTAACAATTGCTGGAGCAGTACAGATAATCCCAACCCGATCGCCTCCACCGCAAATAGGCTCTTGTCCAAGTGGATAGATGATCTCGTATCCTTGCTGCGGGTGAACCTCACACATATCAATGGTATCTCCAGTTGTAGGTTCGGCTGTCGCAGTATGTAGGGCAGTAACTAGAAGTGTTTCTGCAATACTATCATCTACTTTTACTGGAGTTAAAGCAGACATAGTTCCAGCTGTTGACTGTCTGACCAATGCAACCTGAACAGGCTCTCCAGTAGTCACAACACCATCGAAGAATACACCCCATCCCAAAACCTTTACTCTATGGTTAGCTGGTGCAGCGATTTGAACAATGGTCTTGGGGGTAGCAGCTGCAAGAGCCACCTCTGCGGTTTGTGCAATTCCTAAAAATGCGGCCATATTATTCTCCTAAATTCTTTGATGACGAATATGAATATCACCCGTTATTAAAGTAAAATCAGTGGGAGATCCATCCTTCTTTTTGGGTTTTGGTTTCGTAGTATATGGATTATTGGTAATCATTGCCTCAACATAGATACCTACATGAGATACTGTGAGGGCAATCTGATATGTTTCCACATAAGCTCCGGCATGAGATATAATTGAAGCTTTTTGAGATGCCTCTACATAAGCTCCGGCGTGACTTACTCGTTCCTCTTTTGTAACCCCGGGCCTAAACACAAACATTCCAACTTCGGATTCTTGACTAGCAGCAACATCAGTTATCTCAGGAGTTCCGGTTGATGTTCCAGCAGTTGGGAAAATTTGTGAAGCAACGTTGAGACAACCATTACCGCCAACGTCATCAGCTCTGGCAAGCCAACTTCCTCCTGGTTGAGTTTTTACACTGTCACTATTCACTACCCAACAAGCAAGTGCCATAGCCTCATTAGTGACTGTTGTAACAGCAGGACAATTAGGCGATGTGTCATTCTGTTTATTTACCCATGCTCCAGCACCAGAGAAAGCAACATCTTCTATGGCTATGGCAAGTCCGGATAATGAGCCAATCCACCATCCAACTTGTTGACTCGCTCCTATGGTAAATGTATAAGAAGCGGGTTCATCAGCAGCAACATTGACAATTTTATAGAAGATACCCCCACGAACATCATTGCCGGAAGCAGAGCCATTCTGATTTCCAGTAGTCCAACCCACAGGAGGAACAATTATCGTATTGGCCTGTAATCCAACTACTACCACTAACACATCACCATTATTGACAGTTCCAGGTTTTGTTACTGAGAAATTCCCAGAGCCATCTGAAACAGTACCACCAGTTCCCTCTGAGCTAATAGCGATTGCCATTAGTAAGTTCCTCTACTCTTAAGAACAACCTCAACAGCATCCAGAGCGGTTTGATCCCAGGCTCCGCCACCAGGTTTCGTGGTCTGTCTTTCTGACACTGCTTTATAGGCCGCAGTAGGATATAGATCATCTCCAATTAAATCTGTTGCAGAATATCTAGTTCCAATAGCAATGGCTTCTGTAGTTCCAGCTCGTCTTGAAGAAACAGTTGGGATAAGAGCCTGAATAACTTCATTTGATCCAAGAACAATAGTTGTCATTGTATAACTATCAAGCAGATCGGCAGAGGCTGCTATAATATAATCAGTGTCTCCATTAGGAGGGACTTCATCTACCAGTAGAAAGTTATCTGTTGGATTTCCATCTGAACCTGTCCATCCACCCGGATCAGAATAATTACCGCCCTCATCAGGAGTTACATAGTAAAAACGTAGTATCGGAGGAATAGCAGCAACCGCTTCTCCTGTTGTATCATCTACATAAGGATCATCCCAATATACTATAGAGTTAGGATAGATGGCACTTCCTAGACAAAGATCAACAATGTCTGTATTACCAGTATTGCCAGTAAAAGAAAGAACCTCAATTCCATCTTTATAGACTTTTACCCATCCCGCAGATGCGTCAATCTTAATATCATAACCAATATGAAACCAAGTAGCCGTTGGACAAGCTCCCGGCTCTATATCCTGATTTACTCCAGCTACTTCTATGATTAATGGAGAACCTCCTATAGGACCTCTATATTCAATAGCAACTAATTCGGTTCCAGCATTATTTCTGAACCAAATAGTATTATAGTCTGCACTTCCTATATCAGCAGAAACATAGAACCAAAAGCCGCCACGAATTTGTCTAGTTGCAGGAATGGCTTTTACCCCAAAATGGTTATTTTGGCTTATGTTGACCATACTATAGGAACCAGTCTTTTGTTTCGCTGTTGTAGCATAAAGATATGATGAAGAACCAGAAATACTGGTAAATTCCTGGTAAAGATCACCAAGCTCAAATCCAGCTTGCCATCTTCGAGTAATTGCCATAGCGATCTCCTAACCCAATACTGAATATAAAGATCAAGAAGCCTTTATAGCGGATCTCGTAACTCGATATCCCAAGCTGGCATATCTACCTTGTCACCACTCTCGACTGACTTTGGGATAGTCATCTGGGTAACAAACATGAGAAAATCGTCTGTATCATCGACCAGGCAAATATGATTTCCTGTTCCTGTATCAGTGACATCAACTGCTAACTGAGCCGCAACAGTAACCTTGCGACCACTTACATCCCCAGGTCCAATAGTTAAATCCGTTTCGTCAATGGCAATAGCGGCTAGAGTCATTCCGGCCACCTCAGCATAAGAGGCTGGAGAGCCAGAGGTCATCACCTGACGCTCAACAAAGGTTTCAAGCCATTCTAGGCCCTTATCCTGAACATTGATATGACAATATTTAGACATTTTGATCGCTCCTAAATACAAACACTTACCACATTCCAGGAGCTGTCTGCTTTTTCCCCCACATAAGTTCTATTATCTCTAATATACAGTCTTTCGTCAATGTAAAAAGGCCGATCATATATGATCACCCAGTCCTCCAAAGAGCTGCATAAACCACGTAGGCAGTATAGGCACTCGAGAGTGGGTTCTTACTATCCCAAATAAGCCGAAGGGTTTTGAGTCCAGCTGTTGCTACTGATATTCCTGTTATCGTAGTTCGGACATTCCAAGTAATCGAGCCATACATATCAATTGTTCCAATAGACGAACCATCAATCTTCACATTACATATTCCTCCAGTTGTGTTTTTGTGATGAAGAAGCATAAATGTATAAGTTCCAACGTCAAGAGAAATAACGAACTCAAGATAGTCATTCTGAACACCGGAAGAAGCGTTTCTCATATACCAGTAGTATCGAGAGCTGGCATTACTTTGCATAGACCAACTTGATCCACTAAGAGCACTATAGGACTCTGGAAAGATGGTGATATGTCCCGCTGCACTTCCACTTGTAGGAACTGGTATAAACTCTACGGCATTTTCAGCCTCATTAACAGCAAGAAGATTCCCACCATAACCCGTATAGTCAGGCGGGGTATCCAGGAGATCGGTAAAGTAATCTGCACCTCCCCCCCCTGATCCAGAAGTGGCAAACTCAAGACCTTCTTCAGCGATATTTACTCTAACAACTTTCCCTCCATGCCCTGTGTAATCATTCTGGACATCGATTAAGTCTGTAAAAGCCATGGTGTCGGGGATACCATGAGTATGATCTATTGGAGATCGATCCCCATCATCCAAGATAGTCAGATTAGGCAGAGACGTAATATCGGATACACCTATCCAGCGAGTGTTATAGGTATAGACCTGGAACCAGGCTGGCTGGTGAGTCGTGATCGGATCCGGACCACAATCCACTGTGCAATTTATCAGGTAGATCTTGGTCTTATAACCATCTGCCGATGGAACATCCCCGGTGTAGTCAATCTCATTGATAGCAACCAAAAATGGATGATCTCCATCAGCCGCGTAGAAATCACAGCCCTCGAAGATAATGAAGTCATCTCCTGTCCTTCCGTAAGGTCCTATATCAACACGCATACAACTATACTGAAAAAACTCAAAATTCGGGTCCTCTGGATCTTGAGGCTCCGAATATCCGAAAGATCTAAACCGACAGTTCTTGAAGTAGTATCCCTGATAGTCAAACTTCATTGGAGAATATCCGGCCTCTCCCCATACAGGAAATAGTCCATGATTTGGGTAACTTGATCCAATACCAGTTGAACCATCAGTCCCCTCAAAATTGAAGATCAGGTTTTCAAATGAGCTGCCATAATAAATATCGGCCTCATAAGCATAATGAGTAGCCTCTGAACCCCAGGACGAGTCTCCGTGATAATGAACAGGCATCCAAAAGTCAGTTCCTCTTAGACTCCATGAGTCCGGCATCATGGGTCCAGCCGGTGGAAATCTAACTGTCCAATGACGAAGTATTCCTTCATCATCAAAGTCATCAGAGATGTAGCCAAGAGCGCTGGATAATCCAGAGGCTGAGGCCGGATAATAGGCAAACTTTGCCGGCTCATCTACGGCAAATACCGCAATTTTGTCCAGTTCATAGAATGGCTCAGGAGGATCGGGAGCTGGTATCTTCTTCAAGGCCCTGAGCAGATCATCCATCGTCATCCATTCTTTGGCAACAGAGACAATGGTCGGCTCTGGAGTGGTGTAATCCACCGATACGCTATCCCCAACCTCTACCGGACCACCAACTACTAAGAGATTGTGGATGATCGCTCCATTGGTAGATAACCTGGCTGAGGCTCTATTGCCATGTACGTCAACCACAACGGCTGGATACTGTGTGCCTCTCCTGACTGCCTGACGGGTATTCTTATTGATCCGGTTCACAGGTCCTCTCGTCCTTCCACGATCATATGTGATCTACCTCCGATTTGATTTATGCTCAAGTTATCGATAATGATATCCATAGCCATCGGAGTAGCAGTTCCTGAGGCCGAATAAGCAACGGACAGGATATCCCCCACTTCCAACCTGAGATCCGGTCTGATGCTCACGGTATGCCTGATTCGTTCCTCATAAGCTCGCTCTAAAACCTTTCTGGCAGCTTTGAGCATTCCGGTCTTGAGATTAGGGAATCGCATAACCTTAGTGGCAAATCCATAAGCTTGCAGGTAGGGTTGATACTGGATACATTTCACTTCGTCGGAACCGTAAACAATTGCATCCGAGGCTCCGTCCCGAGGGGTTCGCTCTACCCAAGTGTGATCTCTAGGAAGGATAACCTGAGTTATGGTATCCCTCACCAAGTCTAACCAGTAAGCCAGTGAGCCATTCGACTTTGAGGAGACCTCGATTGGTCTTTCCTGGATAACGGAACTGATAGCGCTCATGGCATCAGTCTCCAGGTCAATATAGATTGCCTCTCGCCAATCGCTCAAGTCTCTAAGGACAACACTGTAAACCGTAAACGATCCTATAAGACGAACATTATTATCAACTGGATACACAAGTTCAGGAGTGGCAAAAGTGTGGATCCATTTCCCATCCATATAGAAACTTACAAAGTTGTCATGGAACAGAACTCGAAAGGTGTGTTCCTGAATATTTGCAGTAAACCTTATCCGTTCAATGTTTGTTCCCGATGGATATGTCTTGAATATAAGCTGATAATCATTGCCTGAGATATAGTTTAGATAGACCTGTAATCCGGTTTCATCCTCATAGCGTGAGTCGGTAGCATCACAGCGAACTGTGAAGTCAGTTGCTCCAGTAGTCGTAAAACGTAAATCGAAGCCTTCTCGGTAATCAGCATTGCCAACCAAGTAGCCTCCAGATATATCCTGCTCGATAACAGTCACGTCTCCAGGAAAGACGTTTCTCACTCCGGCATGAGCGGATATCTTCTCAATCAGGTCCTCGATCGTAACGTCATCATCCCCTCCAGCTCCATAGAACCAGTTGCAAATAACGTTCCCTTCCATGTGCAGCTGACATAGTTCACCTTCAGAATGTTTGGCATTCTCCCCAGTTATCTTAGTAATCCCCTCTAATCCACCGGTGATGAATACCTTCATATAGGTAGAATAGCTCTTAGTTCCAATCAAAGTATTCTCGGAATAATGCCGACTTCGATTGCGGAGATAGATCTTCTCACCCCCGGTCTTAATGAATATTTGCCATAGTGACGAGATTAGTCTAAGCTTGAAACAGGAGCCATCACTAATAGATAACAGCTTCCAAGCATAAGCGGAAGTCGATGCTGTCCAGTTGAATAACCTGATCTCAACGCCATACCCATCTCCGTAGGGATTTTGATAGCTT
>Ga0256868_10000077_pt1 | contig 54964 bp, 44 predicted proteins | sample RVTome_13_FD_187341 | JGI IMG/M metagenome (GOLD analysis project Ga0256868, IMG submission 187341) | Soil microbial communities from uranium-contaminated site in the Upper Colorado River Basin, Wyoming, United States - RVT92D227 HiSeq ...
GCAATGCTCAAGGAAATTATGGACACAAACCTCAAGGACCCTAAGAAGTATAAGAGCGTTGAGAGGGTGAAAGCAAGCGTGGTCATCAAAGAATCGACGTCAGGTGTAGCTGTTACGCTACATCTCGATCAAGGCAAACTCGAGCTGCGGAATGATGCCATAGCCAAGCCGACGGCATATATGGAAGCCGGGTTTGAGAATCTAGCACATATTAGCTCTGGCCAACTCAATCCCATAGTGGCTATGCTCACCGGCAAGCTGAAGTCTGGGGGCAATCCTTTGCTATTGCTCAAGATTTCAAAGATAATGGTACTGAAATAGGGTAGTCTGCGTCGTCACTGACTGCTGGATATAAGTGATCGATTTTCAGGGAGGGGGTAGTAGCGTATGTGTAACACGTCTTGAGTAGGTAAAAATGGTATAATTGACACCCGAAATTCATCAGGCGGAGGTTAAAATGGCTATTTTGTTTGGATCACAAGAGTGGGCGGATGCACTGAAAAAGGCTCTGGAAACCAGCCAGGCATACAAAGAGGCAGCCAAGAAGTGGGAAGGAGACATCTACATTATCGTGGAGCCCGATGCATCGTACAAACACAGGAACATCATGTACCTTGACCTATGGCATGGTGAATGCCGCGAGGCTCGCGCGATTACGGACGAAAATGAGAAGTCTCCTAAATACCGCATATTTGGCCCGTTCACCAACATGAAGCAAATACTGGACAAAAAGGTTGACGCAGTCCAGTCTATGATGACTGGCAAGATCAAGGTCAAAGGTGATATGGCCCAAATCATGAAGATGCCCAGGGCAGCCGTGGAACTGGTCAACGGCATGACTGCATTTGAGACCGTATTCCCTGATTAGACATCAGTATAGTATGAAGCCACAAGCGGGCTGACAACAACTGTTGTCTGTTGACGCAATGTTGTCACAGCAAATGTGACGAGTTTGTGGCGAGGAGATAGCTATGTGGTACTTCGTGGTTCCCAAGGTAGTTTTTGGACAAGATGCACTCAGCCACCTGGCTGAATTGAAGGGGAAATCGGCGTTCATCGTTACCGATAAGAACATTGTGAAGCTGGGCTTTATCGACAAGGTCAAAGAACAACTTTCTCAAGCAGGGATACAAGCCGCTGTCTTTGATGAGGTTGAGCCCGACCCGTCGCTGCAGACGGTACAGAAGGGTGTGGTTCTGATGAACCAGTATGGACCGGATTTGGTCGTTGCTGTGGGTGGGGGCTCGGTTATGGACGCAGCTAAGGCGATGAGGGTGCAATATGAAAGACCAGATATAAGGCCAGAGGAGATAAATCCGTTCATTTCAGATTTGGGTCTGGGTGCCAAGTGCAAGCTTATTTGCGTTGCTACAACTTCGGGCACAGGTGCCGAGGCAACTTTTGCGATAGTGCTCACCGATACAGCCGACCAGAGAAAGCTGAGCCTCATAAACCGTGAGATTGTCCCTGACATCGCTATTGTAGACCCGGAACTGGCACGGGCAATGCCCCCTCAAATAACGGCAGACACAGGCATGGACGCACTAAGTCATGCAATCGAAGGATTCACCTGCACCTGGAAGAACGACTTCACCGACGGTCTCTGTATCAAAGCTATACAGCTTGTTTTCCAGTATCTTCCGAGAGTGGTGAAAGATGGTAACGATATGGAAGCGCGGGATAAAATGCATAATGCGGGCTGTATTGCAGGTATCGGCTTCATCAACGCACTGTCATCTATGGCCCATGCTGCCGGTCATTCCCTGGGCGCCCTATTCCATGTTCCCCATGGCAGAGCGGTGGGGCTGTTTCTGCCCTACACCATCGAGTTTATCGGTGAGGCTCGCGAAGAACTCTGGGCAGAGATAGCTTACGCCATCAAACTCGAAGTACCTGAAGGAAAGAGGGCAGCAACAATTCTAGCCCAAGCTATACGAGGACTGGCCCATAAAGTCAATGAACCGCTGAGCATCAGAGAAACGGGCATTCCGATGGACAGCTTCAACAAGGCGATGGAGAAGCTAATAGACAATACTATGGCGGACGGCTCGCTGATTGTTTCTGCCAGAATACCTAGTGCTGCAGAGACCGAGAAGTTTTTCAACTACACATACGAGGGAAAGAGTATAGATTTTTAGCTTTACTGGAGCAACTGTGCTAACCTCAAGAGGTCTCGGGGAATCATAAGGAGGTAAAGAGAATGTCACGTTTCATAGTTGTTCACAAAGCACCGTTCACTGAAGAGGAGCTGATTGCTCGCGCCAAGGCCGCCCCCAACTACCTGCCGGAAGGCGTCTCCTGGAGGTGTAGTTACTGCGATTTCGCTGGCAACATGCACTTCTGTGAGTGGCAAGCGCCGGATGAGAAGGTGTTGAGACGAGTCCTCCAGCTAACGCAGACGCCGTTTGATACAATCCACTCTGTGCGGCGAATGGATGCTGTCAAGGCAAAATTCGAGAAGCGGTGAAGCCCATTTCAGGGCACATGCGAGCAAATGAAAGGAGGCGCAAATATGTTCGGTTACATGGGACAGATACTCAGGGTTGATTTGACAAAAGGCAAGGTGTCAAAAGAGGCTCTTAGAGAGAACGACTGCAAGATGTTCCTGGGAGGAAGCGGGCTGGCAACAAAGTACCTTTTCGACGAAGTGCCCAAAGGCACTGACCCACTTGGACCTGACAACAAGCTTATTTTCATGACCGGGCCGCTGACCGGCACAGAATCGCCAAGCGCCGGAAGATATTGCGTGGTTACCAAGTCGCCTTTGACCGGTTTCTGGGGAGAGGGGAACTCGGGAGGTAGCTGGGGAGTCTACCTTAAGAACTCAGGTTTCGACGGGATTATCTTCGAGGGCATATCACCCAGGCCGGTGTATCTGGTAATAGATGACGGCAAAGCCGAGCTCAGAGATGCCAAGCACCTCTGGGGCAAAGGTGTTGGTGAAACATACAGGCTAATTAGAGAAGAACTGGGCGAGGATTTCAATGTTGCCTGCATTGGCATAGCTGGTGAGAACCTGGTCAAATATGCTGGCATTTTCAACGACGTTCACCGGCCTGCCGGGAGATGTGGTGTTGGGACAGTAATGGGATCGAAACGTCTCAAGGCAGTGGCTGCCGGAGGGACGCAGGAGATTAAAATAGCCAACAAAGATGCTTTCAGTCAAATCTCGAAGAGGAATTATGACCTGGTCAATGAAAGCCTGCTGAAGATTACCCTTGAGACATACGGGACGGCCATGGTTACCGATTTGGTAAACGTCAGGGGAGGGTTTCCTACCAGGAATTGGCAGACTGGCGTTGTTCCGGATATAGACAAGATAAGTGGAGTCACGCTGGAAAGCACGCTCCTGGTGGACAGGAAGCATTGCTACGCTTGTCCCATTAGCTGTGGCCGGGTAAGCGTGGTGAAGAGCGGTCCTTATGCCTGTAAGGGAGAGGGACCGGAGTTTGAGTCAATCGGTGCCTTCGGTGCCATGTGCGCGCTGGACAACCTTGAGGCAGTGACGCTGGCACACAACCTGTGTGATGACTATGGGCTGGATGTAGTCTCGACCGGGAGCACCATAGCCTTTGCCATAGAGTGCTACGAAAAGGGGATATTGACCAAGGCTAACACGGATGGGCTGGAGCTGAAATTTGGTGACGCGGATGTCGTCATTCAGCTCATACATAAGATAGCCAAGAGGGAGGGCATTGGTGACCTGCTGGCTGAAGGAACCAAGAGAGTAGCGGCGAAGCTGGACAAGGGCGCCGAAAGGTTTGCCATGAACGTCAAAGGCCTGGAGTTGCCCGCTTATGACCCCAGGGCAGCCAAGATATGCGGTCTGGCGTTTGCCACGGCTAATCGCGGCGGCGACCATATCACAGCTTATGTTGAAGGGCCGGCCTTCGTAGATATTCCTTTCCTGTGCGTTGAGGATAGCAAAATCGAAGACTGGATAGTAGAAAATCCTGCCGAAGCTAAGGTAGTCAAAGACTTGGAGGATGCCCTCACCGTATTCGATTGCGTGGGCACGTGCAAGTTCATGGGCATGGCACTGGCTACCGGAGAATGGGCCGATATGATAGCCAACTGTGTCGGCTGGCAGTTCAGTGTCAGCGATTTCAGAAAAGCCGGGGAGAGGGTCTATAACCTGGCCAGAGCTTTCAGCGTCAGAGATGGCCTGACCAGGGCCGATGATGCTCTACCCAAGCGATTGCTTGAGGAACCGCTGCCTGAAGGTGCCGCCCAAGGACATACGGTTAAGAAACTTGACCAGTCGCTGGATGCCTATTATGAGTTCCGTGGCTGGGAAAGAAGAACCGGAAAACCGACGCCGGAAAAGCTCAGAGATCTGAATCTGGATTACGTAATCGATAAGATATAGGTGGTGGAATCATGGTCGCTATGGCTGAAAAACCCTGGCTGAAGCAATACAAGATGGGGCCGTACAAACTTCCTCACACAAAGGAGCCCTATCCTAAAATGACTGTCCACAGCATTCTCGATGCCACGGCGGCTGAATTTCCTGACAAAGCTGCCTGCTTCTATCTGGGGAAAGAAATCCTTTATAACGATATGAAGCTTCTTAGCGACAGGTTGGCCGCTGCGCTGGCTGACTTAGGCGTTAAGAAGGGCGACAAAGTAGCCACCGTTCTGCCAAATTGCCCGCAGTTTATGATAAGCGACTTCGGCATTATGAAAACCGGGGCAGCACACGTCCCTTGCAGTGTTATGCACAAGGCTGCTGACTTGACATATGAGATCGGTGAATCGGGCGCTGAGACAGTTATCTGCACTGAGATGTCCCTGGAGACGGTGAATTCAATAAAGGACAAGACTAGAATAAAGAACATAATAGTCACGTCCATGATGGACTATTCATCTGAAGAGCCAGCATTGGAACGATTGCCGGGTGCCTACCAGTTTCGTGATTTGATAGCAAGCCACGAGCCAAAGCCTCCCGATGTTGATATCGATCCGATGAAAGACCTGGCTGTGTTGCCATTCACGGGCGGTGCCACTGGGATACCCAAGGGGGTGATGCTAACGCATTATAATCGCGTTGTGGCAGTCATGCAGATGGCTTGGGCGTACGAGCCCTTGAAGGTTGGAATCAGGGGAAAGGTTTCGGCCATGATTCCCATTCCGCTTTTTCATGCCTACGGGCACTTGATAATGCAGTTCGGCGTTTACTGGGGGCTCAAAGGATACTTACTTCCTGACCCCAGAGACATTGATACCTTGGTGCAGATGCTGACGAAGTATCGCCCCTTTTTCTGCGCCTGTGTGCCCACTCAATACTCGCGGCTTGTGGCCGCCGGGCTGGGCAGGATTAACACGATGTTTGTGTGCACAACGGCAGCTCTGGCCCCCGAAATCGCTCAGAAATTCAGGCAGGAGACCGGGGTGCCCATAACTGAAGCCTATGGTCTCACCGAGACCGGTGGTGGCACGCATATGAACCTCTCATCCTTCTCCAAAATCACAGGTTTCATGCCTTTCGAGAAGTTTGGCTCGATAGGAATACCAGTACCGGATACAGACGTGAAAATCATAAACCTGGACACTGGTCAGGAGGCCGCCCCGGGCCAAGAGGGTGAGCTATGGGTTCGCGGACCCCAAATAATGATTGGTTATTGGCCTGAGGTTGGCAAAGGGCTTCTTGACGGCTGGCTGCCTACGGGTGACGTGGTCAAGATGGAGGAGGATGGCTATTTCTACATCACAGACCGCATTAAGGATATGGCCAATATCTCTGGGCTCAAGGTCTATACCAGGTTGGTTGATGATATTCTATATGAGCACCCCGCGGTTGGCGATGCAATAGCGATTGGAATTCCCGACCCGGAGCGTCCGGGCAGCGAAAGGATAAAAGCCTTCATCAGGTTGAAAGAGGAGTTCCGAGGCAAAGTGACAGCCGAAGAGATAATCGCCCATTGCCGGGAAAAGTTGCCAGCTCACGCTGTGCCCAAATTCATTGAGTTCAGGACAGAGCTACCTGTTACTGTTACCCTGAAGCTATTCAAGAGGCAATTGAGGGAAGAAGAGATAGCTAAGATGAAAGCCAGCGGGGAATTGAAGTAGAGCCGATAGCCTTTTGGTGCCTGGCATGCGCGGTTCACCTGTGTAACCTCGCTTCATCATAGACCCTCGAAATTCGTGTGTACTTTGTAGATACAGCTTACTAAGGCCGCGCGGTGCACATCTAAGCCTGGATGAATCTGAAATCCCCAGACTGGTCTGATAAAATAGCCTGGTTTGCCATTCCACAAGCAAGAGTATGAACATATGCCGAGCTATGAAGACCTAGAGGCTAAGGTAATAGACACAGGAGAATGCACGGTTTGTGGGGCATGTGTCACAGCCTGCCCGGATTCTCATATCAAGTTTATTGAAAACAAGCCGAAGCGGCCCAAGCGTACCATGGATTGCGTAGGTTGCCATACCTGTCATGACGCCTGCTATATGCTCAGGCACAACCTGATAAAGGATATAGAGGGCAGCACCATCGGCCGGGGGAAAAAGGAAAGCATAGGATTGTACAGGCGCGTGGTGGTGGCAAAAACAGAGGACACAGAGACTATGAGAGCGTGCCAGGATGGTGGCATCGTGACCACGCTGCTTCTGTATGCGTTGGACAGCGGCATCATAGATGGGGCGCTGGTAGTCGGCAAAGACAACTGGGCACCGGTATCTTGTATCGCCAGGACCAGGGACGGGATTATACTGTCAGCTGGCGCCAAATACGGTGTGGTGCCAGTGCTAAGAGAGTTGCGGGCGGCTGTTGTTGACCACGGGCTAAGCAAAATCTGCGTGGTGGGTTCTCCCTGCCACATACAATCGGTAAGATACCTGAAGTACAAAGGCTTACCTCTGGCATCGTCGGTGAAACTGATGGTGGGACTGTTTTGCCGCGAGAACTACGAATACACCTGCTTGGCGGAGAAAGTCAGGGCAAAGGGATTGGACATCAAGCATGTAGATAAACTGGACGTCTCAGATGAGTTCAACATATATGCCGGCGGGAAGAAGCTGTCTTTGCCTATAACCGAGGTCAAGAGTTGTGTCCCCAGGCATTGCTTGGTCTGCCAGGATTTTGCCGCTGAGCTGGCCGATATCGCCGTCGGCAGTGTGGGCTCGCCGGACGGGTGGTCCACAGTAATAATCAGGACTGAAGAGGGCGAAAAGGTCTTTGCTGGCATGGAAGAGAAGAAGCTTATAGAAACGAAAGAGATAGCAGACATTTTTGATATAAAGGAGATGGCCAGTAGAAAGAAGGAGAAGGCTAGGCAGACAGAGGATACGCTCAGGTTAAAGAAACAGGGGCTGGACAAGAAGGAGATTGCCGCCATACTGGGGATAACGGAGGACAGAGTGTCCCACCGGCTGGATCGGACTTGAGCAGACGAGACGCTTCACAGCTAAAAGGCGGAAGTCGAGGGTTCAGATCATGGCGTAGGGTACAGGATTTCAGGAGAGCAGAGCCAGAAGCGCATGTCACTGGCAACTTTTGCCCCGTGGTCCTCACCCAACTCAAATGTTATCCTATCTCACTTTGCCGCAGGGCTGGACTATAGATGTCGGCTCGGCGGGGATACTCTGATGCTGTAAGCAATTCTCAGAGGATAACCAATAGCGGGCTTTCTCATTTTGCTCTTCTTAGTGCTGAGCATACCACCTCTTTCTGTCTGCACACATGATTTAGGCCAATTGACAAATGTCTGTCGAAGGGGGTACTATGAATTAGTACAAAGGCGGTGGTGAAGCGTGTGTGTCAGAGGGTATCTTGATCCTCGCCAGCTGATTGAGCCTACACAGGGTGTAGTGTCATTCCTTCTTGCCTTGCCCCGGCAGAATCTCTCCTTTGCTTCGAAATCCAAGGCCATGCCGCCCATAGTCCTGGCAATCTCTTTTTGCTTGAAGAAGGGTAGTAACCTGGTGGAATTTGCGACTGAGCTCAAGTTGAAGCTCTGGGGGAGGAGGATAAATGTAGAACAGTGAACAGGTGATGGATGGGAGACCGAGGACAAATCTCTGGGAGTACGTTCGTGCCGGTGCTGGTCACGGTGATGACTGGTGACAAAGGCTTAACAGGCAGGAGGTGATGTACTATGGGCTGATATTTTGAAAAAACTAAGCCACGTGTCAAATCGGACTATTACAGAGAGAAAGGAGAGTGAGAGAGAATGCGTAAAGCCAAGATGTCAATACTAGCAGTTCTACTCGTTGCTGGACTCGTAATGAGCACTTTTCCATTACCTGGCGTGTCCGCCGATACGACTGAGAGCCAGCCTTGGAAGTACGTCCGAATCATCAGGGATGATCATGGGGTTCCCCATGTTTTCTCGGATACGAAAGAGGGTTTGGGTTTTGGAGCTGGCTATGCCATGGCTCAAGATAGGCTCTGGCAGGCCGATGTCTTCAGGAGAACGGCTTCCGGACGTCTTGCTGAATTGCTGGGCCCCAGCGTACTCGCGCAGGATATGGAAATGAGAGCGTTGTGGTATAACCAGGACGAGTTACTGCAGATTTATGACGAGTGGGACCCTGGAGAGGGCTACGAACACCTCAAGCCTATGATTGAGGCTCACATAGACGGCATAAATCTTTACATTTCTGAGGCCTTAACTGCGGCTGCCCAGGGCGACCTATCCCTTATACCTGTTGAGTATATCGCGATGGGGCTAGTTGATAAACTCGAGCCCTTCAGCGTCGCAGATGTGGTAGCTGTCACAGTGCTGATGGCCTGGAGATTTGGAGGAACAGGCGGCAACGAGGGCGCTTTCTACGAAGCTCTGCTTACGCTTCAAGCAATGCATGGTCCAGCGAATGGAGGGCTCATCTGGAACGAGCTCTTCCCACTGAATGACCCCGGAGCGCCCGTGACCATCCCCGACACAGGTTGTGCAGGGGCTTCCTTGAGTGTGCCTTCGTTCGACTTCCCTGATGGACTCGACGGACTTTTTCAGGAGTATGAGGACTCTCGGGCGGCTCAGGATGAACTGCTTGAGTCGCTGGGTGTACCGACAAAATTCGGAAGCAACGCCGTGCTTATCAGTCCGGAATTGTCGGCAACTGGGAACACGCTTGAACTGGGAGGGCCGCAGATGGGTTATACGGTTCCGCAAATTGTTTACGAGATCGGCCTGCATGGCGCGGGAATAAGTGCCCAGGGTATGGCATTCGCCGGGGCTGGCCCATTCATCTTGATTGGTGTCAGCGAACATGGCGCCTGGACGTCAACCACCGGTTCTTCTGATGTCATGGACATCCGCATCCTGGCACTGAATCCTCTAAACCCAACACAGTATTGGTACGACGGCGGCTGGCTTGACGTGGAAGTCAGAACAGAGACATTCCAGGTTCGTGGGTCTCCGCCCGTGACCGGTACCTTTTATCGCTCGCACTATGGTCCTATTGTCGGCATGAATATGGCTGCGGGAACAGCCATCACCTTGCATACCCCCTTCTACAGGAATGAAATTGCCGCCGAGCAAGGTTGGGAAGTCTTCCAGGAGGCAACAAATATTGAAGAATTCGAGGCGGCGGTGGAACTGGTATGGCCTTCCCACAACTTCTACTGGGCCGACAGGGAAGGAAACATAGGCTACTGGCATGCCGGACGCTTCCCGGTAAAGCCGGCAGGTGCGGATCGCAGGTTGCCCCTGATGGGTGACGGAACACAGGAGTGGGTTCGTGTTACAGACCCTGAAGAGATGCCCCGGTGCATCAACCCCGAGCAGGGCTGGCTTACCAACTGGAACAACAAACCAATAGCCGACTGGCCTTACGCCGAAAGTGACTTCGGTTGGGGCGAGGGTCACCGTGTCCAGATTCTGATGAATGCTCTGACCGATTACTATGCTCAAAGGGGAGACGTGACATTCGACGACATGAACACGATTAACCAGATTGCGGGATACCACCACACCGCCGGAATGAACTTCGTTGCGGATTTGATTACCGTGGTCACAGAGTACTTGGGGACGACCCCTGACCCAGAGGTCGCAGAAGCGCTGGGATATCTCGTAGCCTGGGCTACCGCAGAGCCTCTTCCTGTCAGCTATGTTGACCTTGTGTCACCCAAATGGCCGGGCGACCCCGATCCCACGTACGACCATGCTGGTCTGACCATCTTTGGCGCCTGGTATGACACAATCGTTCCCGAAATGTTTACCAGTATCTTTCCACCGGATATAGTCGGGCGGGTAAAGGGTAATCCCAGCCTCCTACTCCGTATCTTCAGGGGGGAAACAACTTTTGACTATCTTGGTGGCAGGGACAGGGACACACTAATTGTCGATGCACTGAAAGCTGCGATCGCAACCCTGGAGACCCAATATGGATCAGATGACATGTCTACCTGGCTTACCCTTGTCCGTATGCAGAGATATGACGCACAGGGAGCTCTGCCAGGGGGCTACTATCATCCTTATATGAACCGCGGCAGTTACAATCATATCGCTGAGATGCCCGCAACGCCACCATCACTCGCAAAACTACCATCAAAGGCGAAGGCGAAAGGACCAGCACCACACGCAGTAAGTGTGATTCCGCCCGGACAGAGTGGATTTGTCCGTTTTCCAGGGATTCCCAGCCCTTATGCGTTCGACCAATTGCCGCTGTACGCAGCCTGGCAATACAAGTCCATGCTATTTCGTACTGATGACATCGAAGCGGTCGAAACATGGAGGAGGGAATTCTAGAGACTAGAACTGTAGCCAGAGGATTTGATGTTCTGGCGGGCGTAGCTCGTTCGAATTGGCAGTGAGGGGTGGCAGGGGGCCGGGGCTTGCGAGCCTCGGCCCCCTCCGTATGGTTCCCTTTTGATGGCTGTGAGAAGTTCTCTTCTTCGGCGACTTGACCCTGATGTTATCCTATCTCAGTTAGCCGCGAGGCTGGACTGTGGACGTCGACCTAGCAGGGATGGTTTTTGGCTTGCGAAACCGCAGACGGATCCAGAAGGACGGGAAGTCGCAGTTCCAGGCTGGTTGACATAATTTACAAGTTAGCTGAGAGCGACACAGTAAAACTCGATGTAACAAGACTTGTTGCGCCAGCCGTTTTGAGAAGCGGCTACAACAGGCTGAGGAGCCGGACACTCAAATTTCTAGGAAAGGCTTATCCGTTACCGCTTGGCTGCCTTGGCCGGTGCTTTGCCCGGGGAGGTCGTCTTTTTGCTCAGGGCGTCACGGTCGCCACCGCTCATGCCGGCGATGTGCCTAACCAGCTTCTTCCTGGACTCGACGTCATACTGCGTAGTGATGGCAATTTGTTCCATGATAGGTGAACCACCACCATGGTAACTGCCGATATTATGTATGCCTCCGCTCGCCGAGCAGAGCACATCACCCAGATAACGCCACAGCTGTGCCTGGTCTTCCACCGGCATATCCGGATTACGCTTTGTGTATTTCAACAGAAAGTCACGGGTCTCTGGGTTCAGGAAATCCTTCTCGTGAGGGAAAGTTGCTGCCACGCCGCCGGCGATGTCACAGAGCATCTCTGTTTCATGATAGACCGCCTCACCCGTCAGGCAGCGGCCGACGTTGCAGTAAATCGAATTGGGTATATAGGAGCCAGGGCCATATGGCACGAATCCTATCCCGGGTATGTAAACCTCTGGCTTGCCCAGGTCAGAGGCTGTGTATCCAGCTGCATAGCCCAGCTCAGTGACCATGATGATGTCAGCCAGTTTCTTCCGGACGCCGGGTGTCTTGTGGATGTTGTTAACCTCGGCGGCCAGCGCCGCAGTTCCCAGAAGTACGTCGCCGAGAGCTGGTTTGCAGCCAGAATAGGAGTGGCGGTGGAACAGAGCGAAGAGGAGAGCCAGCACGCCGCCATGTTGCCATTCGCCGGCGAGGAAGACTCTTTCCCAGGGCACGAAGCAGTTGTCAAATATCATATAGGAATCTGTAGCTCCGGGCAAGAAGCCACGCTTGAAGTGTTCCCTGGGCCTGAGGTTATGGATGGTAACAACCTGTTTCAGTCCTTCCCAGTCGCCGGGGATGGCAAAGGCGACAGCATAGTCTTTGTCCTCCGGACGCAACGCTCGGGTCGGCACTACCAGTATCTCGTCGGCAACTGATGCCTCGGAGATGTGCAACTTGCAGCCGCTGACCACGATGCCGTCGCTGAGCCTTTCTTTGATGCGCACGTAAGCATCCGGGTTTGGCTGGTCAGCAGGCCTGAGCATCCTGTCGCCCTTGACGTCCGTCTGGGCGCAGCAGCCCACCAGGTCTTCGGTTTGGAAGCGAGTAAGCCACTTCTTGAAGTTCTCGTGGTACTGTGTGGCGCCTTTGTTCACCTTGTCCGCTTCGTAAGAAACGTTGTAGACGGCGTTGGTCCCGTCAATGCCCATGCACCGCTGGATGCAGCCGGCCACTTTCTGGCAGAGCATGCGGGTCATGTCCTGCTTCTTGTGCAGGTCGTCGGTGTTCTGGTGGATGTGGGTGAACCGGCTGATGCGTTCGCCGGTGAGATGAGAGATAGCAGTACACAGGTCCTGGTTCTCTGGCTTGGCAGCTTCGTCAAATGTCGTGCCGATGGTATTTATACAGTCCATCTGTAGCTCGTCGGTGCGCTCGATTGGCGCGCCATCGAAGTAAACGTTTCGCCTCATTTTTGCCAGACCCTGTATATATTGCTTTTTTGTCCTCATTTTTCCTCCTTGCCTGATGATAGCTAATGTCTTAATCGTTTGGTCATTTGCGAATGGATGTGATGTATAGTATAGCGCGCGCTGCCCCGGCAGGCAAATACCCAGGGTTTTTTGAATTGGTAAGAAGGTCGGTAAATTTGGTGACAAAAACTGGGCGCCGGCTCGCTAGGACTCCTCTCCCAACAAATGGCTCAGCATTTTGTCATACCCAGGTGGATGCGGTGAGTTATATCTCAAAAACGTGGGGATCGGATATCTGAAAACACCAATCTTATGACCTAGCTCCAAGCCCTGAATCGTCTTCTCAATTTTGCTCATCGGTATCGAAAAGGCGCACTCGCAATCTTCAGTGTGAGGAATCAGCCGTTCACCAAGGCTTAACAGGGTAAACTGGCACTCGTCTTTCTCGATAGTCCGCGTGATATAGTTTGTACATCCGGCTCCTATGGCCAAAGTGGTGTCTAGACCTGTTTTACCTGTTCCGTTGAGATAGCCCGTAAGAAGTATCCATATTTGAGCAGAATTACCGTAAACCAGAATAAGATGTGGTTCAAAGGTAGCCTTGTTCAGGGGAGCCATTAGTAGATTCTTGTACTTACCATATTCAAATTTGGGTATGTTTTGAATAGCCGCAGCTGCCTGTTTTCTGTTCATTCCCCATAACCCAAGCGACTCTTGGAAACTCCCGTCGACGACATCTGGCAGCAAAGGTAAGAACCCCATACTTATGCCAGCAACGTAGCAGCTTTGAAGCTTGTCAACAGCCATGACCCAGCCGTAGCGCCGCGCCATATTGATCGCATGACACAACGAAAGGGTTAATCCTACGTCTTTTTGGGGTATCCTGGTTTTCTCAGGAAGTTCTTTCTCGGATTGGCACATCCGGATTGCCAGTGGAAAAGTCTGCGGCCGTATATAGTGAATCAACGCCTCGTCGATCTGTTTTAGATCTGCCATGTTCTCTTCCTCCTTTGTTGATAATGCTGACCTGATGAACAAGAAGTCTCATCAATCTTCGGAGAGCCTCGCCTCTTACGGAATTTCACTTTTGCCTTTGAGGCTCTGTTGCACATACCTTAGCAGAATTCCCGCCTGTTTTCCAGCGCTTGCCTAGCTACGATGACTATTGTCATAGCAATCCAGCGTGCGGCGCTAGGTAAACTAGAGCGCCACAAACTGAGAGCCGAGGCTTAGCCTCGGCTCTCACACCGTTTCCCTTCACTCCCTTTGCGCTTACTCAGTGCTGGGGAGCACCGTTACGATCATGAGCCCTTCGCTGACCACAAAGCGTGGGTCCAAGTCAATACTTTCACAATCGGGTCAACAAAGCCCACTCTCACCGCTGTTCTCAGAACCTCGTATTGGGAGATAAAATTGGCTATAGGCGGGCTGACTTTGTAATAGAGAGATACAAACCTGGCGCCCAGACTGTTAGGCAGCAAAATCTTGTCTCTAAACTCTCTCAGTATGTCTATTTCCGTGGCTGTGTCGGCACCGTAGGCTGCGGTGGCGACAAAACAACCTCCCCCCGGAGTCCCCGACGGATGGCCATAACCGCCAAATTCCGTTCCCTGCAGGTCGGCCAGCGATGGCATGGTATTGGTCCTGATTTTTGCCCACATATAACCGCTGTAGCGATAAATGCCGGCGGTATTGACTCCGCTGTCTGAGCACTGCACCCAGGCGGAGCCGGTCCACCAGAAGAGCCGCAGCGATTCTTCGTCGATGACTGACTCATCTACTTCGTCATCGGTATAGTAAAACCTTATCTCAATCTGAGTGACAGCCCCAGTATCAGGAACATACATGTCGATATACTTACCCAGTGCGCTGAAGTCGGTTGGAGCGTCGCCGCCGGGGTTATCAGGGTATCGAGCCACAATTAGCGTAGCTGTGCCAGTCACTATGACACGGGTATCAGCCTGGTCCCTGGCATCAACGGTGCTATTGGTTACCGTCTCTGTTACTACCTCAGCCTCCAGCCAGGGCTCGAAAGTCACATCATCGCTGACAGAGTTGCCCAGGCCACCAGAGTTAGCTATTGGGTGGTATGGGCCGCTGGCATGACCCCACCAGTTGTAGGCGGCGTCCACCATCTCGCCTCCATCGTTCCACACGCCATACAGAGTGTTGCCGACGATGTTGTTGAAGTGAGCTTCCAGGGTAGAATCATCGCAGACATATATGCCTACTAAATCGTTGTTAGAGATAGTGGACCCCTGTATGTTTACATTGGATGGATAGAGCCCGACCCATGGCCAACCTATCGAGATACCGTAATCCATGTCTGTGATAGTACAGCCGTCAAGATTGGCCTCAGCATTCCATACAGCGACACCTGCCATTGAGTTCTCGACAGTGAGGCCTGAAAGGTTCACCGCAGAGGTGCCTAAATCACCTATGATGGCCACTCCCGCTCTTAATCCGGTGCCGATTATGTTTTCCACCGTCACGTCAGCAATTCTCCCTGTGCTGTCAACATAGGCGATGCCGACCACATCTTCTTCGCTGACCCCGCTTCCATCAAAGTCAATGCCCTCAATATTGATGTTTTCTGACTCATACACCGCAGCCATGACCCATGCTATTTCTATTGGGCCGACCTCAATCGAAAAGTTGTTTGCGGTAGTAATGGTCGCTCCCTCAGTGCCGATTATGCTAATATTTTCCTTCCCCACCACCACGAAGGCATCGTATTCCCCTGTTGCCACCATGATGGTGTCGCCATCCGAGCTAGCATTAATGGCAGCCTGAATGGTGTCGTAGTCACCGGGCACATGAATAGTATCAGCCGAAACCGGTATCGTGGTCACCAGCGCCAAGCTCACCGCCAGAACCAGGACAAACAAGATACCAAATATCTTCTTCATTTTTCTCTCCTTTCATCACTTTTTGTTGCCTTATAACCCCTCGACCAGAGACCTAGTGGCTCGTCTATCGCACGATTTTCAGCTCCATAAGAATCACCTCCCGAAAAGCACAAAACCGACCTTCTGAAAGTCGGTTTCATCACTAGCTACCCGCGCCTGGGTGACCAGCCAAAGACGCCGCCTCATTGCTCCCCGCAATCTCTCTTTCCCACCATTCTGCCACTTCTGTTCCTCACCTCCCAATTAACAAATGGAATAAGTAACCCCTTGAGTTTCCAAGAATCTCTACATTAGACTATTGTATCCTGCTTTTGTTAAGAATTTGTTAACTAAGCCTACATTACAGGTTTTAGAATTACCATATCGCATACATTGCTCTGTCGAGCGGGTTTTTCAAAGTTTTCGTCGAGCACCTCTTTTCTTGACCTGTTTGGCGGCCATTGAGTGCCCGAGATTATGGTTACGCTCATGAGCCTCCTGCTGACCATAAATGGTGGGTCCACTTCAATATTCTCACAATCGGATCAACAAAGCCTACCCTTACCACCGTTCTTAAGACCTCATGTTGGGAGATAAAGTTGGCTATGGCAGGGCTGATTTCATAATAGAGATACACAAACTTGGCGCCCGAACTGTTAGGCAGCAGGACCTCATCCCTGAACTCTCTCAGTATGTCTATTTCCTCGGCTGTATCGGTACCATAAGCTGCGGTAGCGATAAAGCACTCCCAGAAACCTTTGAACTCGGCTGTGATGGAGCAGTCGTTGTCTATGGTGATGGTGGTTGCGGCGGCGTTGACATTGGCGATGGCATCCACATCTCCAGTCCACCTGTTGAAGCTGTAGAATCTATTTGGCATCGCTATCAGGTCAACCACCGTTCCAGCGTCATAGCTGAAAGTCCCTTGGCCAGGGACGATTACGGAACCCCCACCGGTGCTGGAGATTGTAAGGGTACATTGATAAGCCGTCAGCCAGGGGTCAAAGCGGGCATGTTCCGAGACAGCGACTCCAGTGCCAGCCGCAATTCTGCTGGTAACAGGGTCGGCCACGCCGCCGCTCGGACCGCTGGCATGGCCCCACCAGTTGTTGGTGGCATCAACGATAACAGTGCTATCTTGCACGTAGAGGCCGTAATCGTCGTTTCCACCGAGGCTGTTGAAGTTGATGAGCACGGTGCTATCGTCCAACAGGCCGCCCCGGGTGGTTATGCCTTCTGCAGCACCGGTGAGGATATTGTAGCTGATGGTGACTTCACCTCCGTCATAGCTGGAAAGCCATATGGCAAAGTCACCACCATCAGCATCGACAGTGAACCCAACGTCGTCCCCACCAAAGAAGGCTATCTCAGCATCCAGTTCTATGCTCACGGAGCCGATGATAGTGGTCACCCAGGCTCCGTCTGCCGACCGGAGGGTCAAGGATTTGTCAATGTTCAAGTCCTCCTCATATTCCCCCTCCGCCGCTATGATGGTGTCGCCAGGGTCTGCCACATCAATGGCCTCCTGTATAAGACCCGTCGGGTCCACGCCCCAGGTCATCGGCTCGGTGCCGAACTCAGCGCCCAGCCACGGCGAATAGAGTACCTTGGTGGAGACATCATCGCCATTACCGGTTCCTACTCCACTGGGTCCGCTGGCATGGCCCCACCAGTTTTTGGTGGCGTCCAGCATTGCACCTCCGTTGTTCCGAACGCCGTACCAAGAATTGCTAGCGATGTTGTTGAAATTAACGGTAATTCCCGTAAGTGTGGTCTGTGTATCAAACACGTAGATGCCGAGGTTGTTCTCTGTGAAAGTATTGCCTTCCACGTTCACATTCTCAGAAAGGTTGCGGCCGTAGTGCTCCTCGAAACTCATGCCTGCACCCTCAGCATAACCAGTCACTGTGTTATTCTTAATCTCGGTGTCAAGAAACTGTCCGCTGATGCCTACGCCTCCCGTAGCGAAGTCCCTCACCAGGTTGCCTTCGATAAGCGAATCTTTGAGGTACCCGGTAAAGCCAAACTCGGAGTCAACGATTTCATTATTCCTGAAGGTGGCCACGGTCGGAGGAAACGGCACAAGGGCGCCCGCATTAATGGCCTGTATCGCACCTTCCACATAGCAATACTCAACCGTTGTTGCTAGCGTGAAGGTCGGGCTAATCCCGAATTCACTGGGGTTTAAGACGCGTACGTTTCTGACGGTAATATCAGCGGCCATTGTAGGCTCAGGAGTTGCTATTCCGTGCTCGGCGTTCCGGACCGTCAAGCCATCAATGACAACAACACGGTCTGCAGCGGTAATTATTCTTATCCCTGTTCCCTCGTCTGGTTCAATAATCGTCTCAGCGCCGCTACGGTTCCGAGCATCAACGCCGGCCCGGGCACCCTTTAAGGTCAGCGACTTGTTAATGTTGACATTCTCCTGATACAGTCCCGCCGCCACTATGATGGTGTCGCCATCCGAGGCGGCATCAATGGCTGCCTGAATAGTATCGTAGTCGCCGGGCACCTCAATAACATCTGCCATAACTGGCGGCGCCGTCACCAGCCCCAGGCTCACCGCCAGAACCAGGGCAAAGAGGGTACTGAACGGCTTTTTCATTGTTTCCCCCCTTTTATCACTTTTTGTTGTCTGATCGCTGCTCGATCATGAGACCAGCGACGTGTCATCGCACAACTTTCAGTTTGACAAAAGCATCGCCATCCCCAAAAAACACAAAGGCCGACCTTTCCAAGGTCGGTTTCGCAACTAACTAGCCTGTGGCCAGCTAAACACGCCGCTTCATCGCTCCCTGCAATCTCTTTTCCCCACCATTCTGCCACTTTTGCTCCTTAACCCGAAATCAGCACGTGGGACAATCAACGTAATAGATTGGATTTTCCAAGAGCCTATCCCTTATTATTGTATCACATTCTTCGCACCGTCAAGCGTTTTTGGGAAGGGCTTACCTGTTGCAGAATTTCTGTTTTGTCTTCGAAATGCCGCGATGGGCGCTTTGTTAGAATTCTCGCCTGTTTTCCAGGGCTTGCCCCAGGGTGAGGTCATCGGCATATTCCAGTTCAGCTCCGAAAGGCAAACCACGGGCCAAACGAGTGACGCGAACGCCCAGAGGCGTGATAATCCGTTGCAGATACATAGCCATAGTTTCGCTCTCTACATTGGGATTGGTTGCGACAATCACTTCGGTTACCAAGCCATCTTTAAGACGAATCAGAAGTTCCTTTATCTTTAGCTCTTCAGGACCTATCCCCTCTGTCGGGCTGATAGTTCCATGAAGCACATGATAAACACCGTTATATTTTCCCGTCTGCTCCAGAGGAAGGATATCTGAAGGTTTTTCCACAACACAAATTTTAGAATGGTCACGCTCTTCGTCCTGGCAAATGCGGCAAGGGTTACAATCGGTGCTGTTGAAACAAACTGAGCAAAGCTTTATCTTCTCCTTCAGTGTCAAAATAGCCTCGGCTAGAGCCTTAGCTTCTTCATCAGGACTGCGCAAGAGATGATAAGCCAACCGTTTAGCACTTTTTGGCCCGATTCCCGGCAGCTTATTTAATTCCTCAATTAACCTAGCTATAGGCTCAGCGACAGCCCTCATTTTACTTGCCCCTTTATCTTATTCTTGTCTGGAATATTAGAGAAAGCCAACCAAGTCCTTGATAGCTGATAGCCGGCAGTCAACAGCTGACAGCTTACTAAAGTAACCCCGGTATATTGAGACCACCGGTCAAACTGCCGAGGCGCTTACTGACAAGCTCCTGCGACTTGGTAATAGCCTCGTTGACAGCAGTCATAACCAGATCTTGCAGTAACTCAATATCTCCTGCAGCTATCACTTCGGGAGATATCTCCACAGAATGCACCTTCTGGTGTCCATCCATCACCACCTTGACGGCGCCACCTCCGCTGCTAGCTTCCACAGTAATGTTGCCTAATTCCTCTTGGGCTTTAGCCAGCTTTGCCTGAAGTTGCTGGGCTTGGCGCAATATAGATTTATCCATTTCGTTCCTTTCCCTCGGCTCGCTCAGGACGACAACTCTTCTTGACTAATCCTGGCTCCCATTTCCAGAGCAGCTTTAATTACGGGGTTTTGTGTCCTTGTCTGGGACGGGATTTCTCTTTTGGAATCGACCAGGGTGCACCGTATCTTGTAAGGCCGACCAAAGACTTCCTGAAGCTTCTTCTCCACCAGATGTCGATATTTGGCGTCTTCGATTTTCTCCTTATGGAAGGAATAATAGAAACCTAACACCAATGTATCATCTTCAAGAGCCAGAGGGTCGCAGGCACTGCGCAAAAAGGCATCCAGGTTGCCACTCGAACCCTCTCCTCGCAGAGATTTGATGAACTCCCTCCAGCGACCACGGAGGTAATCAATGCCCTGAGGAATCTCTTTGCTAGGAGCATCAGTCCCGACTCCGCCGAGGTCCAATGCTCCAGGAACCTCGCTGGGCACTTCAGAACTGCCCAATGCCGCAGGACCTTCAGCTTCCTCAGTGGACTCATCTGTATCGGTGGCAACGGCAATCTTCGGAGCTTCGGTTACGGACAGTGATTCTTGTCCCGTGGGCGGAGACAAAACACAACCCAGCAAAGCCAATTCTAAGGACAAAGCGGAGTAATTGTCACTCCGAAAATCTATGCCAGAGAAAGACTTCACCGCCGTAAGCAAATAATCCAGAGTAGCATTGGTCGCGAGGCTTCCCATTTCGGCTAAATCTTCGGTGGTAACGTCCAGAGCCTCTTCGCATCGGGATTTAGCGAGCAACAATCCTCGAAGATATTCTACCAGGCCCATGTTAAACTGACGAAGGTCAACGCCATCGCTATTGAGGCTGTTTATGATTCTCAGCCCGGCAGTGACATCCCTACTGACCACACATCGTGCTAATTGTCTGACCCGTGAATCCCGGCTAATGCCCAGCTCTGCTTGAATTTGGTCAAGCTTAATTTGGCTGCCGTAGTAGGCAATCATCTGTTGTAGAATATTTTCGGCATCTCGAAGGCTCCCTGTAGCGGCACGAGCGATAAGTTCGAGGGCACTGAGCTCGATTTGAATTCCCTCCTTCTTGCATATTAGCCTGAGTTTATCCATTATCTCGGTTTGACGCAGGCGATGGAAATTAAACCGCTGACATCTCGATATTATGGTAGCTATCACCTTGTGCGCTTCTGTGGTAGCTAAAACGAAGATTACATGTGGTGGTGGCTCCTCTAATGTCTTCAACAAAGCATTGCAGGCTGCCTCGGTAAGCATGTGGACTTCGTCTATGATATATACCTTGTAGCGAGCCAGGCTCGGAGCGTAATTTACCTTTTCTCTCAGGCTGCGAATTTCGTCAATGCCCCGATTGCTGGCGGCATCTATCTCTATTACATCCAGAGCTCTGCCTTCGGTGATGGAACGACACATATCGCAAGCATTGCACGGCTCGCCACCTGCTTTATTAGGACAGTTGACCGCTTTGGCTAAGATGCGTGCCGTGCTGGTTTTGCCTGTACCTCGTGGACCGCAGAAAAGGTAGGCATGAGCTATCTTCTCACTCTCCACAGCATGACGCAGAGTCTGAGTCACAGGCTCTTGCCCCACCACCTCGCTTAAGGTCTGCGGCCGCCACTTGCGGTAGAAAACCTCAGAACCCATACGCTCTTATTATACACCCCTCCACCCAATCTCCAAAGGAGGTTTTGCGCTAAATCAAGGGTAAAACATCAAATTTTCTGCGGCACACGCGGTGACTGCCTATATTACAAAGGCGTACGAAGACAGGATTTCCGGGGACAGAAGTTTCCAGTGGCTACGCTAGAAAGCTATTATAGTCGCCTGATCTATCAGGCTTGGGCCATAAAGTCCTTGAAGGCTTTATTTGTTAGCTTGCCTCTCAGCCCAGTCGCCTACCCAGGGTACCCTCCACATTTTACCCTGGTATGCCAGAATCATGAGGGCAATCCACAAGCCGAAGATTATCAACCAAACAATAACGCTGAAGGCACTGAAGACACCGGCAACTCTCCATAGCACGAACGAACCTGGCGGGATAGCAGAATTGATCGTCAACAGAGCAATCTGAACCACGGTCAGTGCCAAGAAGGTCATAATGGATTGCCAGGCATGAAATTTAACGAAGGCGTTTTTCCTTTCCAGCAGTACAAAGACTATTCCAGTTATCCATAGACCAACGTAGCAAAGAAACCCTGCTAAATTCGGTGATATTCCCACGGTGGTTTCTGGTTCGGGTTTAGCGGCAGTCGGAAGTCCCAGTGCAACACCGCACCTGGAGCAGAACTTGGCTTCCTCAGGATTTTCCGCACCACACTTAGAACAGAACATACTCACCCCCTCATACTGCAAGTATATCATATATTACGAACGTGTCAATGGCTAATTTCTGTTGGATGAGCGTTGAGGGCTGGCCGTAGTTGCGTGATTTAGCAGGCTTGGGCACCGGGTCCTTAAAAACCTTACTTGTTGGCTTGCTTTTCAGCCCAGTTACCTGCCCAGGGTACCTTCCACATCTTGCCTTGGTATGCCTGAATTATAAGGATAATCCCCAAAGCAAGCATTCCCAAACCTATGATCCAACCAAAGGCTGTTCCAGCCCTAATCAGACCCCAGTTTGGATAAAACAGATTTCCCAAACCAATGTCAATCAGCATTCTGGACAATACAAGGTGGGCCACGGTCAACACCCCAAAGACCATAATGGATTGCCAGGCATGGAATCTAACGAAGGTGCTCTTCTTCTCCCAGACCACGAAAATTATTCCTGTTATCCAGCCAAGAACATAGCAAAGAAGCCCGGCAACATTGGCTGACATGCCAGTGCTACTCTCTGATTCGGACTTGGGCGCGACTTCAGTTGGTGCCTGCGTTTCTGCCGCACCAAGCTTAGCGCCACACTTGGAGCAGAACTTAGCTCCATCGGGATTCTCTGCACCGCATTTAGAGCAGAACATATTCACCTCCTTACTCTAAATCTATATTACATATTGAGGATATGTCAATAGCCGATCTCCTATCATCGAGTATTAAGTATTAGTATAAAGACTAGATCATTCCCTTGTTTAGCTGAAACTCACAGCTTCATATCCGTATTGATAATATTGATAGTGATGATACACCAATTCTTGAAGAAGGTCGAACTTGGGGCAAGTTTTCATGGCAAAGTTCAGCCCAAGATTGTCAAAATGCCCTCGCGAATCATCTTCACGGCGATGGCGGCCAAGAGCAGCATGATTACCTTTGATATAGCAGAAACGCCGGTACGTCCCAGAAAAGCCACAATCCGAGTACCCTGTCTGAAAAGCACCCACTGTATCACCAGATTGAGGATAAAGGAAAAGAGCACAATGGCAATATGATGCCGGCCCATCAGCAATAGTAAGGCAGCAAGCACCGCCGGCCCGACAACCAGAGGAGTGCCTAGAGGTACAACACTGATCGTCTCGGAGGCCGATACATCCCCGATTTCTACCGCCTTACCGGTGATTAAATGTCTGATGGCTAAAATCAGCAAAATGATGCCACCAGCCATTAAAAAATCAGTCACCTCGATACCCAGAAGCGAAAAGATAGCTTTGCCGACAGCGACAAATAGCAGGCCTACACCGAAAGCAGTGAGCGTGGCCAAATTCGCAGTCTTTTTGCGATGCGTAGCTGTTCCTTCTTCCGTCAAAGCGAGAAAGATAGGCAAATTCCCCACGGGGTCCATGGCGACAAAGAGGGGGACGAAAGTCAAAGCTAATTCTCGAATAAGCTCTACCATCTCACCTGAAATCCTATTTTCTCAATTCTAAGCTTACAGTCCTCCGCGTAATCTTGCACAAAATTCCTCTCCCTTGACCTGCTCGCCGTATGACTCCAGCAGGCGAGTGGGAGAGGATTAAGGTGAGGGTGAAATCCCCCTCCCTTTAACTCCCTCCCGCCAGGGGAGGGAGAATCATAAGGGCTTTTGCAATTGACTTCAAATTCGTTTTGGGTTTAGGGTTTAGAGTTCTCATTTCCTTAAAGCACTAAAGCGGATTTGGCGGGTTTAATTCTGTCGGAGAACCCAGGTGGCTGAAGCGACGCTATCATCTTCGGCTAAGGTCATCAGTCTGGCTCCCCGGCCGTTCCTGCTCTGAATTGGGACCTGCTCCATGGGGATGTTTACCACGTTTCCCTTAGTTGATAACATGACCAGAGAGCCTTGCGGGGAGACGAGCTTGGACAGAGCTAGATTACCTGTTTTTGGGTTAACCCTGTATGTTCGCACCCCCTTGGTTCCCCTATTGTGAACAGGATAATTCTTTATCGGGGTCAGCTTGCCAAACCCTTTCTCGGTCACTGTGAGAACATAGGCATCGGGAAAGACAATGCCCATACCAACAACATAATCGTCAACCAGCCGAATGCCACGAACACCGCCACTGGTTCGAGACGCAGTCCTCAAGGCTTTGACCTGAAATCTAATAGCCCTCCCATTTCGACTCACCAAGATGACCTCATCTTCATCGGCAACTACGCTGGCTGAGGTCAGTTTATCCTTATTTCTGAGCCCCATGGCAATAATGCCATTCTTCCTTATCGAGGCAAACGCGCCCAGGGTAGTCTTTTTTATCACACCAGCGTCAGTAGCCATTAATAAGAACTTGCCCGAAGGAAAGCTTGCGATGGCTAATAACACAGTTACTTCGTCTTCCAGGTTGATAGGCAATAAATTAACCAGGGCTATCCCCTTGGCCGTGCGGGAGGAATCCTCGGGTACCTCGTAGCACTTAAGACAGTAAACCTTACCGGTGCTGGTAAAGAAAAGCAGATTATCATGGGTGTCAGTTACCAAGATGTGGTTAACTGTATCGCCACCCCGGGTTACCATCCCTATGATGCCTTTTCCGCCACGGTGTTGCAGCCGATAAGTGCCGGCAGGGATCCTCTTAATGAAACCCTTATTGGTCAATGTAACTACCATTGATTCATGAGGAACAAGGTCCTCCGTACGGAATTCCTCGATTTCCTCTGCTTTCACTACGGTTCGCCGATCATCGCCGTAATTGGATTTAAGCTCCTCAGCATCCTGGACAACAAGTGAGAATACTTTGCGAGGATTAGCTAACAAATCCTCAAGATAGGAGATATTTTTTATCACAGCGGCATATTCCTCAGTTATCTTGTCCTGCTCCAGCTTAGCCAATCTACGAAGCGGCATGTCAAGGATAGCTTGAGCTTGAATCTGTGACATAGTAAAGGCTGCCATTAGATTGGCACGAGCGGCCTCTACGGTTTGAGACTGTCGAATAATCTTGATTACCTGCTCCAGATTGTTCAGGGCGATTCTGAAGCCCTCAAGGATATGAGCCCTATCCTTTGCCTTATCAAGTTCAAACTGAGACCTCCTGGTAATGACCCGAAAACGGAAGTCGATGTAAGACGTTAGCGCTTCTTTAAGATTGATTACTTTAGGTTGTCCGTCAACCAATGCAACCATATTGATGTGAAAGGCAGATTGCATCGTGGTATATTTGTAGAGGCTATTAAGCACCTGCCGAGGTTGTGCTTCCTTTTTGAGTTCGATGACAATGCGCATGCCTTCCCTATCCGACTCATCACGCACCTCGGCTATCCCCGCGATCCTCTTCACTTTAGCCAGCTCTGCTATCTTCTCTACCAAAGCTGCCTTGTTCACCTGATAGGGAAGCTCGGTGACAGTTATTTGTTTCTTTCCTGCCTTGGTAGTCAATTCTCTGGCTTTAGCTCGCAGTACAATTTTCCCCTGCCCCGTAGTATAGGCGTTAGCTATGCCCTCTTTCCCCCAAATTATCCCGCCAGTGGGAAAATCGGGGCCTTTGACCAACTCCAGCAGTTCCTCCACAGTAGCTTGGGGATTGTCAATGAGATACACAATGGCATCACATATCTCGCCCAGATTATGAGGTGGGATGTTAGTCGTCATTCCCACGGCTATGCCCGAGGAACCATTAGTTAGTAAGTTAGGCAACCTAGCGGGCAAGACGGAAGGTTCCTGAAGAGAGCTATCGAAGTTGGGAACGAAGTCGACGGTGTTCTTCTCGATGTCGACTAGCATTTCTTCGGCAATTTTGGAAAAGCGAGCCTCGGTATACCTCATTGCCGCTGGTGGGTCATTGTCGACGCTGCCAAAATTGCCCTGGCCATCAACCAGGGGATATCTTAGAGAGAAATCCTGAGCCATGCGGACCATGGCTTCGTATATTGGGGCATCTCCGTGGGGGTGATACTTCCCCATGACTTCACCGACAATGCGGGCACTCTTCTTGAAGGGGCTGTTGTATCGCAGCCCCAGGCCGTCCATAGCGTACAAAACACGTCGCTGCACTGGCTTTAGGCCATCACGGACATCAGGCAGGGCTCGGGAGATGATGACACTCATGGCATAGTCCAGGTAGGAGCTTTTCATCTCCTCTTCGATATTCACAGGCTTTACTATTGCAGCTTCCATCAAATCTAAATTCCTCTTTCACCATCTTCACCAATGACGGTGAAACCTTCGGGCAAAGACTCTTCTTCGGGGCCAAGCTCCTCTTCCTCTTCGAGATATTCGGGCTCAGACACAGCCTCACTTTCGTCAGTAATGATTCCTCGTCTAAGAAGGCTCTCTTTAATACGCGTGCGCAGATGCTCCGTGGCTTTAACAGGAAACGAAGGGCGTCCCACCTGGCTGGGATGTTGATAGACCTCTTTGATAAGCACCTGCACTTTGTCACCTTCTACATTAAGAATTGCCGCATCGTATCTATTTCCACCGCGCATAAGTTTAATGAGGCGCAACCCTTGTCTTGGCTCCACCTCTCCCAAATATTTCCCACTCTCATTCGTCATAGTCAAGTGTTGTTTTTTCGCTTTCAAATACACTTGGTCACCAAATCCCATCTTGGCCAAAACGTCGACCGGGGCTACATTGTGAAGATTCACCACCCCAGCCTTGCCTATCTCAGTTATGAAGAGGTCAAGAGCGACTCTTCGGGCCTGAGCTTTCGAGGCGGGAGCTTTCCGAGGGCTGCTCTTCAAGGTCGCCATGGACTCTGACAGGCCAGTTAAACGGGCGAGATTCTTCTTAGCGATGGCATTCTCAGGGGCAAGCTCCAGGGCTTTGAGATACGCCTCCTTAGCTCCGACGAAATCCCCCAATTCTGTCAAGGCTCGACCAAGGCGATTATAAGCCTCGACATCAGAGGGGAATCTTTCAATGATATCCCTGTTTATCGCTCCGGCTTCCTCCCACTTCCCCTCAAGGGCCAAATCAATGGCTTCCTTGCTCAATCGCTGTCTTAATCGAGCCTTCTCTTCTTCTTCCTGCTGGTAAGAGGCTATGTACATTTCCATAGACTTATATAATTAGGGTGTCAGGCCAAGATTGTCAAGTTTCCTTCTCCAGTTCGAAGGCTTGATGCAGCGCCCGAATCGTGTCCTTAACTCTATCTTCGGAAATAATACAGGTTATCCTTATCTCGGAAGTGGTAATTAACTGAATGTTAATACCATGCTCATAAAGAGCGCGAAACATTCTGGCAGCATAGCCCGGTGCATTTTGCATGCCAGTACCTACGATACTGACTTTGGCCAATGTAGAATCGGTAACACATTGCTTACCTCCCACAGATTTGACTACTGGCTCCACGATGGACATCGCCTTAAGTAAATCACTTCGAGCCACTGTAAACGTGAGGTCGGTAATATTATTAATGCTGGCATTCTGGACGATTGTATCTATACTTATATTGGCTCTCGCCAGGGGCTCGAAGATTGACGCAGCAATACCAGGATGGTCGGGAACTCCGACGACGGTGATTTTGGCCACATTGGTATCGAGAGCAATACCACTGACCTTGTTTTTTACTTCCATTGAAGCCTCCTTACGAATAATAGTACCCGGGCTGTCGCTGAAACTAGAGGCTACTAATATGGGCACGTTGTATAGCCAGCCCAATTCTACTGCTCGATTGTGCATTACTTTCGCTCCATAGGTAGCCAGTTCTAACATCTCCTCATAGCCAATTTCCTTTAGCTTTCTTGCTTGGGGAACAAGATGAGGGTCAGCGGTATAAACGCCTTCAACGTCGGTGTATATTTGGCAAATCTCAGCACCCAGACTGGCAGCCAGAGCAACGGCCGTCGTATCAGAACCGCCCCGACCCAAAGTGGTGATGTCCCTTTTTCCGCTTACTCCTTGAAATCCAGCTACAATGACAATACTCCCTTTTTTCAACTCGCTGACCACCCGTTTGGTGTCAATCCGAAGAATCCGAGCTCGGCTGTAACTGGAGTCAGTATGTATGCCAGCCTGAGCACCGGTAAGACTGACTGCCTTGTGACCTAGATTCCCTAGTGCCATGGCTAAAAGAGTGCTGGAAACTATCTCTCCCGTAGACAAAAGGATGTCGAACTCCCTATCACTCGGCTGTTCGCTTATCTGATAAGCCAGCTTAATCAAGTTGTCGGTCGTGTGTCCCATGGCTGAAACGACAACCACTACTTGATTTCCTTCGTCTTTCGCTTTGGCAACACGGCGGGCTACATTCTTGATCTTTTCGGCATCAGCCACCGAGCTACCACCATACTTTTGAACTATCAGTGCCATCTCTTTATCTCTACTTACCCTATTAGCTTGCCCATAATATTATAACCTTCCTCAATCAAGATGCCTGTGACTTTGGCCTCCGCTTCGGTAAATCTCTTCGCCCTACGTTGGCTTGCTGGCGTGAACCCCGGCGCCCAGAGCACAAACGGAACGGGATCGGCAACGTGGGTTCGAATCTGGATCGGTGTAGAGTGGTCCGGCAGAATTAGCACCCGAAGGGCATCCTTATCCCACGAACGAAGCCGACTCACAATCTCTTTATCTACCTTCTGAATACCTTCTATTTTGTCCTCAACCAGGCCGGCGTGAGCCGCCTCATCGGTCGCTTCCACGTGAATAACCACCATGTCATATTTCTCAAGTGCTTTCAAGGCGCCAGTGGCTTGAGCCACGTAATCGTTGTTGATGTCACCGGTCACACCAGGAATGTCTAATACGTCCATTCCCGTCATTCGCGCCAAACCTCGCACGATATCAACTCCAGATATCACGGCAGCGTCAAGCCCATAAGACTGCTTGAAAGCTGGTATATCAGGTATCTTACCGCTACCCCAGAAGAGCCAGATCATGGTGGCGGGAATATTGCCACGTGCCCTTCGCTCCAAACTTATTGGGTGGTCACGAAGCACCAGCTCAGATCGTGTCATAAGCTCTCTTAACAAGTGGCTTCCTGGCCCTCTGGGAAGAAATTCAGCAATAGCTTTGTCCGGAATGTCATGCGGTGGGGTACAGGTAGCCAAGAGCGTGTCTTCTCTCCCCTTTATCTTACAAATATGTCTATAGCCCACGCCGGGATGGAAGTGTACGTCATCGCTGCCAAGCTTTTCGTTCAAACTACTGATAAGAACCTGTCCTTCGCCAGTACTAATGTGCCCGCAGCTGTAGCTCCACATTCTCCCGTCGCGGACGGCTACCAAATTGCAACGAAAAACAACCTCATCCTCGTCGATGGGGACGCCCATGCCGTGAGCCTCAATGGCACTCCGGCCCCGATAGTATATCCGCGCGTCATAACCTAACACGGACATGGAGGCACAGGCGCTGCTCGGTTCCATTCCCGGTGGCACGGTGTAGACTAATCCGACAACGCCCGCGTTCGCCATGGCATCCATGTTGGGAGTATGCGCCAACTCCAGGCAGGTCTTGCCACCATGAGCAGCCAATGGCCAGCCTGACGCCCCATCAATTATCAGAACGCAATATTTCATCCTTGTCCGCCACAGTTAAACATCATATAATAGCATAGACGACGGGGCGTAGCGCAGCTGGTAGCGCGCAGCGTTCGGGACGCTGAGGTCAGAGGTTCAAATCCTCTCGCCCCGATTGGCTCAGTAAAGGGGAGTACAAGCTGCCCTTGTCTAATGTGAAGAATGAAAACTGAGCGGAGGAAAACCATGGTAAAAGCTGGAATCGTTGGAGCCACTGGCATAGTTGGCCAACAATTTCTCGTTGCCCTGAAGGGGCACCCCTGGATTCAGATTGCTGCCCTGGCTGCCTCTGAGAGGTCAGCAGGGCGCAGCTATAAGGAAGCCATAACCGACGCCCAGTCTGGAGCCTTACGCTGGTTTTGCCAGGAGCCCCCGGTGGAGGAGGTTATGTCCATGTCGGTCCAGAATGCTAATGAAATGGATATCTCGGCCGTGGACATCGTCTTTTCCGCAATAGAGTCTGACCAGGCGAAGATTCTGGAGCCGAAGTTTGCCAGAGACAAAGCGGTCATAAGCACTGCCTCAGCCTTTCGGTACGATGAAGATGTGCCCATCTTAATTCCGGGCATCAACTCCGAGCATGCGAAGTTAATTGATGTGCAGAGAAAAGCCCGCGGATGGAAGGGCTTCATTACACCTATCCCGAATTGCACCACCACTGGCCTGGCAATAACCCTGAAACCAATCGGCGAATCGTTCGGCGTTAACGCCGTTGTAATGACCTCCATGCAAGCTTTGTCAGGTGCAGGCCGGAGCCCGGGAGTAATAGGCCTCGACATTCTGGACAACGTTATTCCCTTTATTGCTGGAGAGGAAGAGAAAGTGCAGCGGGAAACGCAGAAAATCCTGGGCAGTTTCGCGGGTAATTCAGTCAGTCCCGCCAAGTTCAATGTAAGCTGCACATGCACCCGTGTTAATGTTCGGGAAGGGCATACGGAATCGGTCTTCGTCTCCACTCAAAAAGCCTGTGAGGCGAACGACATAGCTAAAGCCATGAGGCAATACAATGGCTCAGCCAACGAAGCTGAGCTGCCTTCAGCCCCCAGGCACATGATAATAGTACATGAAGACCCGTTCCGACCTCAGCCTCGACTCGACCGTGATGCCGAAGACGGCATGTCCACCGTCGTTGGAAGAATCAGGAAAGACAACGTTCTGGAAAACGGCATCAAGTACGTTCTGGTGTCCCACAACACCAAGATGGGGGCAGCCAAAGGGGCAGTTCTAGTCGCCGAACTCCTTATCAGGGACGGCTATATTTCCTAATAAAATGGGGGCAACTCTGTTTTTCTCCCCACACTCTACCTACCAAGATTGCTTCGGCACTATTGTGCCTCGCAATGGCGCAGGGAAGGCAAACAGAATAGCATTTTGCTTCAGTTGGTTCAGAATGTGTACCAATGCCTTCAGGATGGTTCATAGCGGATAATAACCTTTATCTTGTGCTTATCCCAAAGTCCAGACTTTATCCTTCCATCGTACTCATGCTTCTCTGGCACAAATCCCACCTTAAGCAGGCAAAACAAGATCGTATAGTCAGATCGGCTGGAATAAATGACCGCCTGACCAATACCGCTTCTGATGGGTGCACGTTTTCTCTCCTCATGACCTAGCTTGACCTCTACAGCAACAAAGCTGGGTCTATCTATCGTTCTTAGTACATATATCTGGCACTGACAGCCAATTGAAGGCGCTAACTCTTTCAATCATAAACCTATCATTCCAGACTTGCACCGCATCCTTATAGGATGTCAAGTTCTTCCAATCGTTGATCACGTTGTAAAGACGATCTTCTAACGAAGCTTCGTCATGAACATATCCTAGTGCTTCGTTTTCCAATTTCTGGCAAAGCTCCCCGACGAACTTTAATTCCTCGTCTTTGCTTAGCATTTTTTTGTCGCGTTTTCTAAACTGGAGGTTTTCGCTTATGCCAGTCGGTGGCTTGCTCATAGGCGAAGGCGATGCGGAACAGTAATTCCTCGCTGAAGGGCTTGCCCATGATCTGCATACCTACAGGCAGGTCGTCAACGAAGCCGGCAGGTATGGAGATAGCCGGGATTCCAGCTATGTTTATAGGTAAGGTGCATATGTCGCTCAGATACATCTGCATCGGGTCTTCCAATTTCTCACCCAGCTTGAAAGGCACTATGGGCGAAGTTGGGCTGACCAGAGCATCATATTTTTCAAAGGCCTGGTCAAATTCCCGTTTTATCAGTGTGCGCACTTTCTGTGCTTTGACATAGTAAGCGTCGTAATAACCTGCGGATAGGGCATAAGTGCCCAGCATTATACGCCTTTTGACCTCAGTCCCGAAGCCAAATTGGCGTGTCCTCTCCGTTGTCTCGATTACATTACCGGCATCTCGCTCGGAAAAGCCGTATTTTACGCCATCGTAGCGAGCCAGATTTGCTGATGCTTCGGACGGAGCAAGTATATAGTAAACAGCCAGAGCGTACTTAGTATGAGGCAGGGAGACTTCCCAGTCTATTTCCGCACCCAGTTCCTGAAGCTTGACTATGGCCGCTTCCAAAGCTGCTCGCACCTGGTTTTGCATGCCCTCGACAAAATATTCCCTGGGAATACCAATCTTTAATCCTTTGATGTTCGGAATTAGTTGCCGGGTGTAGTCCGGGACTGGGTGAGGCACTGAGGTTGAGTCTCTCGAGTCATAACCGGCAATAGCATTCATGACCAGGGCACAGTCAGTGACGTCCTTGGTTAATGGCCCAATTTGGTCGAGAGAACTGGCAAAAGCGACCAAACCGAAGCGGCTCACCAGACCATAGGTTGGTTTGAGTCCCACTACGCTGCAAAGTGCGGCTGGCTGGCGGACGCTGCCCCCGGTGTCAGAGCCCAGAGCGTAAATAGCTTCGTCAGCAGATACAGCAGCCGCTGAGCCACCGCTGCTGCCTCCTGGAACGCGACTTAGATTCCAGGGATTGTGGGTGGCGAAAAAGGCCGAGTGCTCCGTAGAAGAACCCATGGCAAATTCGTCCATATTAGTTTTCCCCACTATTACCGCTTTCTGTGCCTTCAGTTTCTCTATCACCGTACCGTCATAGGGAGGGACGAAGTTTTCCAGTATCTTTGAGCTGCAAGTAGTCCTTATCCCCTTGGTGCATATGACGTCTTTTATCAGGGTGGGGACGCCAGTTAGAGGGGTAATTGCATCGCCAGCTTTGATGCAATTATCAACTTTCTTTGCCTCTTCCAGAGCGATGTCTTCAACAATAGTGACACAGGCGTGGATTTTCCGTTCTACCTCAGCGATGCGCTTCAGTACGGATTTCGTCAGTTCCGTTGAGGAAATTTTCCTTTGCTTCAGAAGCTCGTGTGCTTCATGAATGGTTAGCTGGTGCAGGTCATTGGCTGACATATTTAGTACCTTTCTTTGAGACTGCGACGCTTTACAACTTTGCGCCAGTCGCCGCCAGTTTTGCCGTGCATCTCTTTTAGCCTGGGGATGTATTGTATGCCCAAGAATACCCCCACGCCTATGGAGTAGAAAACCAAAGCCGGAGGCTCGCCGTAGCGGTCGCGGTAAATAAAGCCCGCCACGAACGGGAAAACGATAAGGAGCAGGCTGTAACTAAAAGTGGGATTACGAGTAATAAGTAAAGCTACGAAAAAAACAACAAATAGAAACGGGACCGCCCAGGGCATCAGGAAGATGAGGATCCCGATGGCAGTGGCTGCTCCTTTGCCGCCATGGAATTTGAGGAAGACGGGGAAGATATGGCCCATTATGGCAGCTGTGGCGGTAAGCCCGTCACGGAGAAGATCAAAGGAAGTAATTAGCTGAACGCCTGATAACCAGCGTATCAAAAGAATTGCTGCTACGCCCTTGCCCAGGTCAGCCAGGGTTACAAGCACGGCCTCCAGTGGCCCGACCTGGTAGAAGACATTCATGGCGCCCATGTTCTTGCTGCCCACCTCTCGTATGTCTATCCCTTTTCTCAGGCGACCGGCAAGATATGCTGAAGGGAAAGAGCCGAAGAGGTAGCCAATTACGACGGCGATAACTATGGCGATAATGTTGATGGAGACGACTATGTCGCTAACCATTTGACTGATTGGCTCACTCTAGTATTGCCTGAACCTTAAAACATTTTTCCTCTTGTTTTGGTGCGTTTGACAAAATCTCAGCTTGAGAATATGACTCAGCCACCTCGTCTCTTCTGAAGACATTTTGCAGTGGGATGGTATGGGTCGCTGGTGGCACGTTGGCTGTATCTACTTGCTTCAGTATTTCGAAGTTCTCCAGAATATTGGATAGCTGGAGGCTAAACTTCTCCACCTCCTCCTCGCTTAAGCCCAAGCGAGCAAGCCAAGCAATATGCCTCACCTGTTCGTAACTCAGTTTCATCTGATAGTGATTAGTACATTATAGCATTACGCTTCGTAATGTCACAGAGGTTGCGTATCTTCAGGGACAAGATTATAATGGAGGGCCATGCAAATCCGAAACGTTGTCTTGTTGTCCCATCAAGGGGCAGGAAAGACTTCACTTGCCGAGTTTATGCTCTTCACTTCGGGTGCTATTCAGCGTTTAGGCAGCGTTGCTGATGGCACCACTACCTCAGATTATGACCCTCTTGAAGTAGAACGTCGCATGGGCATCAACCTGTCCTTGCTGCCAATTCAGTGGCAAGAGATGAAGCTGAATATCATTGATACACCGGGATACGCTGATTTTATTGGTGAGGCAAGATCGGGATTGAGGGTGACCGAAGGAGCAATAATTGTGATATGCGCTGCTTCTGGTGTGGAGGTAGGCACAGAGCAGATGTGGAGCGATGCTGCAAAAGCAAATTTGCCCGGGTTAATATTTGTTAATAAGATGGACCGCGATAATGCTGATTTCTTCTCTACTGTGAAGGGAATTCAGGCCAAGTTGTCACCAAAATGCTTGCCTCTTCAACTGCCCATTGGTTCACAAAAAGACTTTCAAGGCATTATAGATTTGGTGACTATGAAGGCTTACATTGGCGCAGACTCGCAAGAAACCGAAATACCTCCAGCACTCCAGGAACAAGCAAAAGCTAGCCGTGAGAAATTAATAGAGGCTGCCGTGGAGGTTGATGATGAACTCATCAACAAATATCTGGAGGGCGAAGTCATAAACAACGAGGAGATTTTTTCTGCCATAAGAAAGTCTACCATCGCTGGCAAGCTGGTGCCTGTTTTCGTTGGCTCTGCTTTGAAGGGCATGGGCCCCCGGCAAATTCTCAATGGTATTTGCTCCTACCTACCTTCGCCAGAAGAAAAGGGCGCCATTGTCGCCAAGAATGTCTCCACCAGTGATCAGGAGGAGATCAAACCTAATTCGGAATCCCCCTTATCTGCTCTTGTTTTTAAGACTACCGCCGACCCCTATGTCGGCAAGCTCAGCTATTTTCGGGTTTATTCGGGTGTTATTCCCAGCAATTCCCAGGTTTGGAACGCCAACAGAAGTAGCGTGGAACGGATCGGCCAACTTTTCACCATGCTGGGCAAGAATCAACAGACAGTGCCTCAGGTCACCGCTGGAGATATTGGGGCAGTTGCCAGGTTGAGTCTAACCACCACAGGGGATACCCTCTGTGGCCGTGAGCATGCTGTGATATTGCCTGGTATCGAATTCCCCAAGGCGAATTTCAGCATGGCAATCCAGCCTCAGGCGAAAGCCGATTTGGACAAGATGAGCACGGTTTTGCCCAGGATTTGTGAAGAGGACCCTTCTCTCCAGATACGTCGAGAGGCTGATACTAACGAGTTTATTATTTCGGGAGTTGGTGATAACCATCTGGAGATAACCAGGGAGAAAATACGTCGTAAATTTGGAGTAGAGGTGAGATTAGATCTGCCAATGATTCCTTACAAGGAAACTATTACTATGTCAACCGAGGCAGAGTATAAACATAAGAAGCAGACCGGAGGACATGGTCAATATGGGCACGTTTTGCTGGAGTTGGAGCCTTTGCCTCGAGGTGGGGGATTTGAGTTTGCTAAGAAGATTGTGGGAGGCGCAATCCCCCAGAACTATATTCCTTCCGTGGAGAAGGGAGTCAATGAGGCCAAACAGGAAGGAGTTCTAGCCGGATATCCTGTAGTTGATGTAAAAGTGAGTCTTTATGACGGTAGCTTCCATCCCGTAGATTCTTCAGACATTGCCTTCAAGATTGCGGGAGCACAAGCCCTAAAGAAGGGATTATCTCAGGGACAGCCGGTATTGGTTGAGCCCATAATGAAGCTCACTATAACCGTGCCTGAGATGTACACCGGGGATATTACCAGCGACCTTAATACTAAGAGGGGACGGGTCCTTGGAATGAATCCCGCTAGTGGCATTAATGTCATTGAAGCTCAAGCGCCTTACGCAGAGCTGCTTCGTTATGCCCTGAATTTGAGGTCCCTGACGCAAGGGCGCGGCAGCTTTGTTATGGAATTTGACCACTACGAAGAAGTGCCCGCCCATCTCAGTCAGAAGATCATCGCTGAGAAGAAGAAGGCGGCGTAGCTGTCACTTAATGACAGACAGCTCGTGTGCGATCTCGGTCAGCCGACAAAATCTGTTATTTCAGCCTGTCCTAGCCGGCGAGTAATTCCTTCAGCTTATTAACGAAGGCTGGCACTACTTCTTCGTATTTACCAACCACTCCAAATTCCGCCTCCCTGAATATGTTCGCCTCAGGGTCCTTGTTGATGGCTATAATGTGCTTGGAACCTGAACAGCCGGCCGTGTGTTGGCTGGCACCTGAAATAGCTATAGCAATGTAAACATCGGGGGCAACAATCTTCCCAGTAAGGCCGATGTGCAGCCCCTCTGGTACCCAGCCATTATCAGCAGGAGGACGTGAAGCGCCTACTGCACCATGAAGCAAATCGGCTAGCTCCTTCAATATAGTCTGGAAGGGTTGAGGACCACCCATTCCCCTCCCTCCAGAGACGATCACAGGGGCATCCTCAAGCTTAATGCCGACCGCCTCTTCCTTAACAGTGTCTAATATCTTTGTCCTTACTTTGGATGTATCTATGTCAACCTTGGTGGGTATGACCTCTCCTTTCCTTGAGGCACTGCGCTCCAACGGTGACATTGTCTTGGCCCTAACCGTTACCATTTGAGGCATAGACTCGCTGGTGAATACAGCTTGAGCGTTGCCGCCGTAAACAGGACGCGTTTGTATCAACAGTTTTGTCTGAGGGTCTATGCTCAAGTTGAGACAATCTGTTGTCACACTGGTACCCAATCTGAAGGCCAGGCGAGGAGCCATGTCTCTACCCATCGATGTCTGTCCTATAAGTATCACGCGAGGGGAAATATCTTTGACCACTTTCTCCACGACTTGCATATAGGAATCGGCTTGATACTCTTTGAGCGCAGGTTGTTCTGCAGCGTAGACCTTGTCTGCTCCGAACGCAATTGCTTCTTTAGCAGCTCCACTGACTGCATCGCCGGCCAGCAAGCAAGACAAATCCTCCTTTAACTCATCAGCAAGCTTCCGGCCAGATCCCAGTAATTCAGTGGTAATGGAAGCTAACTTCCCGTCCGCTAGCTCACCACAGACTAATATACCTTTGTATTTAGCCATCGTTTCCTCCTTAACTTTAGAGTAATTTGGCTTCCCTGAGCCTCACGGCCAGTTTGGCACCAGCTTCCGCAACAGTCTCTCCCCCGATTATTTCACATTTGGATTCCTTGACTGGCTGGAAGAGCTTATCTAACTTGCTGCGCCTTCCAGCAGCGCCGAGTTTTGAAGGCTCAAGCCCAATATCGGCTGGCTTCCAAACCACAGGCTGTTTCTTGGCTGCTGCCATGATTCCTTTCAAGGTGGCGTAGCGAAGTGCTCCTATCCCGCTGGTTACCACAATTACGGCAGGGAGTGTCACTTCAGTAACCTGATATCCGTCCGGAATGACTCGCTCAACCTTCGCCTTACCATCGCTGATCTCTACCTTGCGGGCCAACGTCACCGCCGGGATTCCCAGGATCTCAGCAATGCCTAGACCCACTTGCCCCGCATCCCAGTCAGAGGACTGCCTGCCGCAGAAGATAATGTCGTATGTTCCTATTTTCTTTATTGCCGCGGCCAGGGCATTAGCAGTCGACCAACTATCGCCATCTTCAAAAGCCTTGTCCTCGAGGAGGACAAGTTCATCAGCTCCTACGGCTAGCGCTTTCTTAATCACATCGCGAACGAAGTTATTACCTAAGCTGAGCGCAGTAATTTTGCCTCCCGCAGTATTCTTGATTTTGAGGGCGGCTTCCAGGGCAAATTCCTCGTACTGACCGATCACGGGTTTTACCTCTGGTGGCAAGGTCATTTTGTTGTTTACGACCTTGAACACCGACGGTGGTGCCTCAGGATCAGGCACTTGTTTGCAGCAAACAATCATGTTAACCGGCATTTTCCAACCTCCTTGGAGAATTTTGCAACCAAAGGATGATATGAGAAAATCCGTCTTTTGTCAATCAACGGAATCGAGTGAATTTGATATGATTGATTTTGGGGATTATGTGGCCATAACTACTTGCCCGGCGGAATTAGTGCTAAAATAGGCAAAAATCGTTATGGGTAGCGTACTATGTCCTCTTTGCCACAAAAAGAATTGAATGTCCGCTCAATTGCCAATGGCAAGCTGACCTGGTTCTATATCGAAAGACCTACTTCTGACGAGGTTCAATTCTTGGCTCAGCGTTTCCAGTTCCATCCTCTTGATCTGGATGATGTCCTCAGCCGCATACAACGTCCAAAAATGGATGAGTATGAAGATTACTTGTTTATGGTGCTGCATTTCCCGGTATTTGATAAACAAAATCGTATAACCAGGCCCAGTGAAATGGATATCTTCATTGGTGAGAATTATGTCGTCACCGTTCATTGTTCCGGTGACCTCAAGCCACTGGCTAAATTTTTCCAAGAATGCGAGACTGACAAGGAAAGCCGCGAACGTTACCTGGGGCGAAGCTCAGGATTTCTTCTCTATCACATCCTTGATAGAATGGTTAACTCTTGCTTCCCTATACTGGATAAACTTACCCAAAACATTGATGATGTAGAGGATATTATCCTCACCAAGCCCGTTCCGGAGACTGTCCGCGAGATTTCCCTGATTCGCCGGGACCTTATTTCCTTCCGCCGCGTCATTCATCCCCAGATTGCGGTAATTGAGACTCTTGAGAGGGAAGAATATCCTTTCTTCAAGGAGGACCAGGAAATTTATTTTGGTGATATCGCTGACCACATTCGCAAAATCTGGGATGGGCTGGAGGATTGCAAAGAGGTCATAGATGGGCTTGCTGACACCAGCAATTGGTTAACCTCACATCGAATTCAAGAGATAATGCGGATACTAACCATCATAATGGGACTTCTGGCACCCCCCACTTTGATAGCTAGCATTTACGGTATGAATATCCCGCTGCCCGGTGGAGTAAACACTGGTAGCCTTTTACCTTTAGGCATTTTGCTTGCCCTTATGGCGATTACAGCGGGCATCATATTCTTCTACATGCGCCATCGAAGATATCTCTAAGCCGTCCGGCCAAAACACTTTCTCTTGTTCTGATCAGCGATGGAAACCAGATTCATTGTGGATAACAATGTGGGCAAGCTGGCTCGATGGTTAAGGCTAATGGGCTATGACACTCTGCTGCTCAGGCAAAAAGACGATGGTCAAATGATTAGGATGGCTCTCAGCGAGGATAGGGTTATTTTGACTAAAGATACTCAATTCATGAGACGGCGCCTGGTCACGGACGGCAAGATCAAAACTATGCACATTAGACATGATGACCCTAAACTCCAGGTGCAGGAAGTTGTCAAAACGTTGAAGTTAAATTACCATTTCAAGCCCCTCTCGCTTTGTCTGGAATGCAATCGATCATTAATAGCTCGGGATAAGGAAGAAGTGAAAAACCTGGTTCCCGCTCACGTTTTTGAAACTCAAACTCAATATACGCAATGCCCTGCCTGCCATCGCATCTACTGGCCGGGCACACACTGGCAGGCCATGGTCAAGAAGTTGCAGGACCTGCAAGGAGGGGGTGGCGAAAACCAAGCTTCTATTTGATGCCCGTCTTTCCAGAGTTTCAGTAGTGGCACAGATAAGATAGTAGTGTTATACTCAGCGCATATTATCGGAGTGCAAGGGTAAAGCTAAGCAACTATGTTATTAGCGATTGATATTGGAAATACCAGCATTGCCATAGGGGTTTTTGAAGGTAAGAAACTCCGTACTAGCCGGCGTATGGCTACGAGTATTCAGCATATGGCAGATGAGTATGCCACCTTTTTGCTCAATATACTAAATCACCAGGGGTTTTCTGCGTCCGACATAAAAGCAATAGCCATGTGTAGTGTCGTTCCCCCAGTGACAACCACCTTTGAAGACCTGTCACAACGGTACTTTCACATCACACCATTGGTAATAGGGGCCGGAGTTAAGACTGGCGTGCGCATTCGCATGGACAACCCGAGAGAGGTTGGCGCTGACCGCATCGTTGATGCTGCCGCTGCCCACCATCTCTATGGCGGTCCGGTGATCGTCGTTGACCTGGGTACAGCGACCACCTTCGGTATTGTCTCCAAAGAAGGCGACTACATTGGCGGTGTTATCGCCACCGGCATTGCCACTGCCGCCGAGGCGCTGGTCACGAGAACAGCACAGCTACCTCGTGTGGAATTGACCCGTCCCAAGAGTGTTATCGGGACTAGCACTGTGGCTGCCATGCAGTCGGGCATTATCTTTGGCTATGTCGGGCTTGTTGAGGGTATGGTAGCTCGTATTCGAGATGAATTGGGCGAAAGGGCAATAGTGGTAGCTACCGGCGGTTATGCCGAACTCATCGCCAATGAAACAGCCGTGATTGATAAGGTAAATCCTGATTTGACTTTAATTGGATTGCGTCTCATTTATGAAATGAACAAGGAGCAGTAATGCTTAGAAACAAAACCGTTGTGCTGGGAATAACAGGGGGCATTGCCGCCTACAAAACAGCGGAGATTGCCAGCCAGTTGGCTCAGGCAGGGGCCAAGGTGAATGTAATTATGACTGAGGAGGCCATTCAGTTCGTATCACCTGTTACCTTCCGGGCACTTACGGGGAGGCCGGTAGTCACCGAAATGTTTGATTTAGCCTCCGAATTCAGTATTGAGCATGTTTCCTTAGCTAAATCTGCTGACGTAGTAGTCATTGCCCCCGCTACAGCCAATATCATTGCCAAGCTGGCGGCTGGTATCGCTGACGACATGCTCTGCTGCACGGTGCTGGCTACCAAGGCGCCGGTACTTATTGCCCCGGCTATGGAAACCAATATGTACACTAATCCAGTCACCCAGGATAATTTGTCCAAGCTTAAGGCTCGCGGCTCCGTAATCATTGGCCCCGCCACAGGCTGGCTAGCCTCGGGCAGAGAAGGTCTGGGCCGACTTGCTGATATCAAAGACATTATAGGCAGCATTTGCCAGGTGTTGGGCAGGAGTGGAGACCTGGCGGGCAGGCATATCGTGGTCAGCGCCGGTGGTACTCAAGAGCCTGTCGACCCGGTTCGCTACATCAGCAATCGCTCATCCGGCAAGATGGGCTATGCTCTGGCTGAGGCAGCGCGTGACCGCGGAGCCAAAGTAACACTGGTTACGGCCCCTACTTCGTTACCGGAGCCAGTAGGCGTTGACTTAGTCAAAGTCGGCACAGCTCAGGAAATGCGTCAAGCAGTAGAGAATGTAACTCCCCAGGCTGATGCTCTAATTATGGCCGCCGCCGTAGCTGATTATCGCCCGATAAAGGCAGCTAAAGATAAGATTAAAAAAGGAAAGGCTGGGTTAACCTTAGAACTGGAATGCACCCCGGACATTTTAGGCACTGTTAAGGGAAATTTCATTAAGGTAGGCTTCGCTGCTGAAAGCAGCAACTTGGTGGAAAACGCCAGTCAGAAGCTAAAGCAAAAGGGACTTGACTTTATTGTGGCTAATGATATTACAGCTAGCGACAGTGGATTTGACACAGACACCAATAGAGTGATCATAATCGACCGAGATGGCAAGATTGAGAGCCTGCCTCTCCTGGCTAAACGGGAGGTGGCGGAGAGAGTTTTGGATAGGGTGGCGAAGCTAGTTCCAACGACACGAAAAGCAGTGCGTGTCCTGACCCGGGAGGAGGTGGATGGGCACCATATCCACATCGAAACGAAGGACAATGATATGTTTCCTGCTGTAAAAGAGGCGTTTGACCTGGTGGCAGACGGCAAGACTATCAGAACTAAGTGCCGATGGGTGATCCCGGGGAAGAAGATGGCGATCGAAGACAAGTTGGTGCAATGGTTTAGGGCACATCCTGAGCTCAAACCAGGACATAGGGTCATAATCGAAGTCATTAAACCGATGAAGCGCTATTCCCTCAAGATAGCTTGAAACGGTCATCTAAGAATGTCTGACATACCTAAGGCCTATGAGCCAGGCAAGATAGAAAAGAAGTGGTATGATTTCTGGCTCAGCCAGGGCTATTTCATCCCTGGGGTAGACCGCGATAAGAAGCCTTTTGTCATTATCATGCCGCCCACCAATGTTACCGGTGAACTGCACCTAGGGCACGCTCTAACTGCGACGCTGGAAGATATCATGGTCAGGTGGCAAAGGATGCAGGGTGCCCCCACCCTGTGGTTACCCGGAACTGACCATGCCGGCATCGCCACACAAGTTGTTGTGGAGAGGCAACTGGCTGAACAAGGACAAACTAAGGCTGAGGTTGGTAGAGAAAAATTCATTAAGCTGACGTGGGAATGGGCCAACAAGAGCCGACGGAATATCAGGCTTCAACATCAACTTTTGGGAGCTTCTTGCGATTGGACAAGGGAGAAATTCACGCTGGATGACGGCCCAAACAAAGCAGTGCGGACTGCCTTCGTACGTCTGTATGACAAGGGCTTAATCTATCGTGGGGAGCGAATGATAAACTGGTGTCCCCGTTGCCGGACTGCCCTGTCCGACCTCGAGGTAGAGCACAAAGATATTGTCGGACACCTTTATTACATTCGCTATCCTCTAACTCAAAGGAAAGGGTTTGTCACCGTAGCTACTACCCGGCCGGAGACTTTTCTTGGCGACACGGCTGTGGCGGTAAATCCCGCAGATAAGCGCTACAAGAATCTCATAGGCAAGAGCGTCACTCTTCCTATTATCGATAAGGAAATCCCCATAATCGCTGATGATGCTGTTGATACTTCTTTCGGCACTGGAGCATTGAAGATAACTCCTGCCCATGACCCCACGGACTTCGAAGTAGCCCAGCGACATAATTTACGCCTGGTAGATATCATGAATCCCGATGCCACTATGAACCAGAACGCCGGTCCCTATCAGGGACTGGAAAGGTTTGCCTGTCGAGATAAGGTATTGGCTGATCTGAAAGACAAAGGACTTCTGGAGAAGATCGAGCCTTACTCACATTCCGTAGGACATTGTGGTCGTTGCCAGACGATGATTGAACCCAAAGTGAGCCTGCAATGGTTCGTTAGAACACAGCCCTTGGCCAAAGCTGCTATCGAGGTGGTTAAAGAAGGCAGGGTCACCATAATTCCGGAACGCTTCACCAAGATATACTTCGACTGGATGGAAAATATCAGGGATTGGTGCATCAGCCGACAATTGTGGTGGGGGCACCGCATACCGGTGTGGTACTGTCAGGACTGTGGTAAGGTAATGGCCTCGGTGGATGAACTGAAAGCATGTATTCATTGCGGTTCAAGACAGCTTATCCAGGACCCTGATGTCCTTGACACCTGGTTTAGTTCAGCACTGTGGCCACATTCTACGTTGGGCTGGCCGGAGGATACTGACGACCTCCGCTATTTCTACCCCGGCTCAGTCATGGAGACAGGCTACGACATCCTTTTCTTCTGGGTGGCCAGGATGATTATGATGGGGCTGGAAGATACCGGCGAAATACCCTTCCACACAGTTTACCTCCATGGCTTGATTCGCGATGAGAGCGGAGAGAAGATGAGCAAATTGCGAGGGAATGTCATCAACCCTTCTGAAGCGATAGGCAAATATGGTGTTGATGCTCTTCGTTTTGCTCTGACTACCGGGACTTCACCGGGGAACGATACCAGTGTGGGCGAGAGCAAATTGGAATCGAGTCGCAATTTCGTTAATAAACTGTGGAATGCCAGTAGATTCATCCTTCAGAGCATGGATGCTGAAGGGCTAGAAGCTTTGCCAGTACAGCTCCAACTGGAAAGGATAGAAGACCAATGGATCAACAGCCAGCTAAACCGCCTTGTCAAAAGCGTCACCGGGCTAATGGAAAACTTCCAGTTTGGCGAAGCAGAACAGCAGATCTACGATTTTGTCTGGTCGAAGTTCTGTGATTGGTATATCGAAATTGCCAAAATACGACTTCGCAGCCAATCAACACCTTCGCCTTTGTCGTTCCTGACCAGTATATTGGAGAAATCGCTGCGGCTTTTGCATCCTTTCATGCCTTTCGTTACCGAGGAGCTATGGCAAAGCCTGTTGCGAGCGCAGCGTGGCAATTTCGTGCTTGGCTCTGCCCACGATGGCACCATCATGATGCCGGCTTCCATAATGATGGCTCCTTATCCCATCGCTGATGACAAAGCCTTTGCTCCAGAAGCAGAGCGAGTGATGGATTCCGTAATCGAGATTGTCCGCTCTATTCGTAACGTTCGGGCTCAATACAAGGTGAAGTCGAGCAAATGGATTGAAGCGCGAGTTTATACTGGTGAGCTCCTTTCGAGTCTTATCGCTGAAGCCGGTATGATAGAAACACTGGCTAAGGTTCGGCCATTGACAATACTCGACCGGCAAAGAAGGGAGTCTGCCAAAGATAAGGAGCTGGTCTTAGTCTTGAAAGAGGCTGAGGTAGCTGTGTCTTTGGCGGGTATGATGGACCGGCTTGCCGAAGAACAGCGGCTGGCAAGGGAAAGTGGGGAAATCAAAGAAAAGATCGCCCAGCTTGATGCCAGGCTGAGAGACAACGCCTTTTTAAGCAAAGCACCAGCTCAGATTGTTGAAAAAGAAAGACAAAAGCTCGCTATGCTTGAAGATAAGTTGAATAGGTTACACCAGGAATTATCTCAGCTTAGCTCGTCATCGAGTGATAGCTAAATAGAAGATCTGAAGTTTCAAGCGCCAAATTATAAACAATATCAGAAGACCAATAGCCGAAATTCGAAACAGAACTCTACCTCGCGAGCGAATTTGGCACTTGAATTTGATCCTTTGGATTTGCCTAGGATTTAGAGGTTGGACGCTAGCATTCAAAACTCAACTCATGTGAAGAGTCGAGTGGCCTGGCTTTGAGGGCCAATATCTCATGCAGCTTTGTCAGAGCTTTCTTGGTATCGCTAGCCACGCAGGATTTATCGCGGATTTTTATACGATATTTGAATAGCCAATAGGTAAATTCATTAAGCTCGCTCAGTCTGATGGACCTGAGTTGTGGATAATGTCTTTCCTTTCTGAACTGCTTCAAAAGGGCAGATTGAGTAGCGCCATAAATACGCTGGTAGGCCTCGTCAACCACTCCGCTATCGTTGTTCACGCCTAGAACTCTCTTCTTCTTTCGTATCTCTTCAGTGACAGACAGCAGGAGAAACCTTTCAACAAGAATGCCATAGAAATAGTTGAGGTGAGCCTGGTATTTAGAAGCACCGATTAGATTCTTGAATTCGTCTTTAGATAGTTCTATTGGTGGTATACCGTGGAAGAGAAGATTTGTCCTCTCCTTTTCGGGAATAAGTCTATCTAGCTCTTCACACAGCCTCTCCGTCAGGATCAGCCAATCGAAAGCTTCGTTGTCAACAAGATACTGATAATGTCGCCCGGCGTAGTCCTCTTCAGGACTAGTCCATAGACGAACGGCTTCAAGCAGGGATACATACCAATTCCTGCCTTCACCAATAGCACTCTTCAGTCCTTGGATTGCCTGAGCATCTCGAGTGGACACTCCAGCCACCTCCACGAGGTGTTCTACAAACTTATATTATAGCTCCATCAGCCCATTGACTCAAGGCACACATCGTCGTTCAATGGCGTGGCGATACCTTTTGTGTCATTGCGAGAAGTAATACCGGAGCTGCTGGCCAAGCGCGGCAAGACGAAGCGATCTCGTGGAGATAGTGAGATTGCGAGCCTCGACCTGTCGGGGCGTCGCAATGGCAGGAAAGGTGTTACCTGACTAATGCTACAGATATGACGAGCCCGTATATAATTGACGGGGTTACTACTTTGCGGCCTCAGTCGGCTTACGCAATGGATTGAAAACGCCGCGGGCGGCTATCCTGGAGACGACCTCCTCGGCTTCCTTGATTATCCTGTCTATCACCTCCTTGACCGTGGGGATGTCGTGAATAAGGCCCACTACTTGCCCACAAGCCACCAATCCCCGGTCAAGGGCACCTGTTTCGTAAACCTCGAGCCCCCTCTTACCGCTGAGGAGTGATGTTAATTCCTCCAAACTGGCATTCCGTTTTTCCATCTCAACCACCTTTTCAGCAGTAGCATTCCTCAATACTCTCTCAGTATTACGTAAAGAACGCATCACGAACATGGTATCGCGTTCTGACGACTTAACCAGCCATTCCTTCACCTTGGGATGGATAGCGCACTCTTGTGTTGCCATAAATCGAGTGCCCATATTAATCCCGCTTGCTCCCAGTGCCAGAGCAGCCACAAGGCCACGCCCGTCGCCAAAGCCTCCAGAGGCAATAACAGGAATATCCACAGCATCAACAGTCAGCGGAATCAAGACGAGGGAGGTAACGTCCTCCTCGCCCGGAGCTCCCGCACACTCAAAACCATCAATGCTGATGGCGTCGCAGCCTATTCGCTGAGCGGTGCGGGCGAAGCGGACTGCGGTGCACTTGTGTATCACCTTTACTCCAACTGCCTTAAGTCGTTCCATATATTGCTCCGGGTTTCTGCCGGCTGTTTCCACAATCTTTACTCCTGAATCAATAACGGCACTTACATAGCCGTCAATATCCACAGGGCGAAGGGTGGGCAACAGTGTTATATTTACTCCGAAGGGTTTATCGGTAAGCGTTCTGGTCTTCTTGATTTCGGCGGCCAGTTCCGCGGGGGTTGGAAACGTAAATGCCGTGAGGATGCCGAGCGCCCCGGCGTTGGACACTGCAGCTACCAGCTCCGCCCGGGAAAGCCACATCATTCCGCCCTGGGTGATAGGATACTTGATACCTAAAAGCTCGGTTATGCGTGTTTTGAACATTGTGTTTCCTCCTTCTGACGCTTGTCGCTAATTATAGCATTTTGGCGGTTAGCCGAGCACATTCACCCAGGCACAGGTGTTTCTACTTGCCCTTCCAGCGAGGCTCCCTTTTTTCAAAGAAAGATCCGATGCCTTCCCCGACGTCCTCCGTCTTGCAACTCAACTGGAAACAGTAGCGTGCGGCCTCCTGGTGGGCTTCCATAGTCTGCTCAAGACCTCTATACATCAGTTGCTTAGCCATCTGTACTGCTAAAGGGGCGCCTCTGGTTAGTTTTCTGGCCATTTCTCTAGCCGCCGACATCAATTCTGCGTCCGGCACAACTTTGCTCACCAGTCCTATTCGCAGCATCTCCTGGGCGTCGATGATATCTCCTGAGAATACCAGTTCACAGGCTTTGGCCAGTCCCACGATGCGAGGTAGAAGGAAAGTTCCTGCGCCGGTGTCCGGGGTCATGCCTCTTAGAACGAACACCTCTCCCCATCTAGCGCTTTCCGCAGCGATTCTGACATCGCAGTGCAGTGTAAATTCGGCTGCGATGCCTACAGCGGCCCCGTTAATGGCGCAAATTACCGGCTTGGGAATACTGTTGAAGAACCACATTGACTGGCGGTACTCCGTGGAAATCCTCTCTTTCATAAGGTTTATCTCTATCTCCGCTGTCTGGGGCACTTCGCCTGAGATATCGGTCCCGGCGGAGAAGGTACGACCGATTCCCGTCAGTATGACGGCTCTCACCTTGTCATCCTTCTTGATTTCTTCGATAATGGAATTAAGTCTGTGGAGCATTTCGTGTGTTAGCGCGTTCAGCTTCTCAGGGCGGTTGAGAGTTATTATGCCGATGCCATCCTCCTTGGTGTAGAGTACGTCCAGTTTTGCCATTATGAACCTCCTTCGTTCGCAGTTATCCGGTAGTCTGTCAAGGCTCCGACATTTCTCCGGGATTCCAGGGACAAAGCGCCATCCACGCCAAGAATGGCCGCAGTGCTAATCACCTGTTCCTGTTTAAGAAGTCGAGCAATTTCGCCAGGGGCAGAGTATTTAATATATGCTGCGGCTCACACCAGGCCCGCCGGGCGACACCAATCCCAAATCTCATAAAGCCCAGATGAGCAATGCTATGGGCATCAGTCCCGATGGCGAGCTTTACACCTAATTCTCGGGCACGAAAAGCATGAATATCCTTTAAATCGAGACGGTCAGGCATGGCGCTAATCTCCATAATCTTATTATATTTAGCTGCTGCCTGAAAGACGGCTTCTAAGTTCATAGCTACGGGCTCACGCTCTCCTATAAGGCGACAGGTAGGGTGGGCAATCATGTCAACATCGGGGTCTTCTATGGCTTTTATTACCCTTCGGGTCATCCTTTCTTCGCTCTGGTTCATGGCGGAGTGCACCGCAGCAGTCACTATATCCAGTTCAGATAGAATCTCGTGCGGCAGGTCTAAGCTGCCATCCGCCCGAATGTCAACCTCGGTGCCCGCGAGCACACGAATCCCGCTTAAACGCCCGTTAAGAGCTTTGATTTCAACAACTTGTTCCCTCAGCCTCTCCACATTAAGACCGTGAGCAATACCACGTCCAGCGGAATGTTCCGTGACTGCAATATATTGATACCCCATGTCTCGGGCCGCCAGAGCCAGTTGTTCGATGGAATCATGTCCGTCGCTCCATTCGGTATGCGTATGAAGGTCTCCCTTTATGTCAGACAACTCCACGAGCTTGGGGATAGCTCCCCGCTCGGCTTTTTCTATTTCACCCTGTGCCTCTCTGATTTCCGGTGGCATATACTGAAGTCCCAGCCGACGATAGAATTCCTGCTCCGTAGAAAATTTCTCCAGTTCGCCTGTAGCTACAAGGGTTATCCCGTATTCGCTCAACTTCAGCCCCTGCTTACGCCATTTCTCTCTCAGGGAAATGTTGTGTTGTTTGTTACCGGTGAAGTACTGAAGTAGGGAACCGAAGGAGTCGTGCTCCACCATCCTCAGATCAACCTGTAATCCGCCGCTGACGATAACACTGGCTTTGGTTGACCCCTGGGCCAGCACCTGCCTCACTTGAGGCAGGGCCACGAAAGCATCTATAACCTCTTTGGGTTTGTCAGCAGTGCCCATCAGGTCAATGTCACCTACTGTTTCTTGAAAGCGCCGTAAGCTGCCGGCGGGAGTGAGATTCCTTACGCCGGGGATAGAGCGGAGGGCAGCTATAATCTCGTCGACAATTGGCAAAGCCTCGCCGATTGGAATGCGCTGGTCTTTGCGGCGCAGTGCCTGGATTTGGTGAAGGATATTGTCAGCGGTCTTTTCGCCGAGGCGGAAAAGCTGAGCCACCCGCCCATCGTTGATCGCCCGCTCCAGTTCATCTGCCGAGCTTATCCCTAATTCGCTGGAAAGCTTGTTGGCCGTCTTGGGACCAATCCCGGGTATAGCCAGGAGATTAGTTATCCCCTGGGGGAACTCCGCCTTCAAATTCTCGTAATAACCCAGCCTGCCGCTCTGTATCAGCTCGGTGGTCTTCTTAGCTATCGCTTCACCCACGCCGGGAATACTTTGCAGGTCCTCCCCTTCCTCAATCATTGCCTCCAGTTCTCTGGGGTAATGCTCGATAGCCCTGGCTGCCTTCTGATAGGCGCGAATCTTAAAGACATTCTCCCCTTTAAGCTCCAGGAGGTCAGCAATATCCTGAAATACCCTGGCCACCTCGCTGTTTTTCATGACTGTGCTCGCCTCCTCCCCCCTTATTATACCTTTGTTTCCGTGGCGTGTGACAGGTGAAGGTGTTTTCCATTACCTCACAAGTTGCTGAGGGCCATCGCCTTTGGCAGCAAAGGCAATCGGACATCTCTCCGCCTGAGCCAACGCCGCTCAAGGATGTAGTTCCCTGATTTATCAGGCCCCTTCCCTCCTGTTATTGCGAGGGGCATAGCGACGAAGCAATCTCATGGGCAATCGTCAAGGCTGGTCTAGTCGCAGGTGCCAAAAGAGAACGAAAACAAAAAGAGCCGACCGTGTCTGGCGCGGTCGGCTCTCGGCATGGCAGTGTGCTGTCCTCTGCTGGGCTGGTGTCTCACCACTCTACGGCTGAGCGAGCTTCTTCGTATAGCCCAGCACTCTGCACCACCCTAATTCCGCCATATACCTCCCGTAGCTTCAACCAACCAAACAACCGGGTCAATCAGGAGCTCCCTGACCACAGTTCTCACCACGTCATGCCGTGATATGAATTCTGCAATAGGGGGACTGACTTGATAGTAGATGCCGACAAGGCGAGAGCCGAGGGTACTTTTCAGCAGTACTACGTCCCGGAACTCTCGCAACACATCGAGCTGTTCGGCAGTGGGAGTCCCATAGGCTGCGGTGGCGATGAAGCACCCGCCGGACGGAGGTTCGGGTTCCTCCTCCTTAAACTGGAAATTGGCTGTGATTTCGTAGTCGCTGCCCGGGATGATGGTGATAGTGGTTGTGGGATCATTGACATCGGCGATGGTACCCACGTCGCCGGTCCAGTTGACAAACTCGTATTTGCTACTCATTGGCGTGGCCACAAGGTCGACCACGGTGTTGCCGTCAGGATAGTAGAAGAATGTCTTCTCGCCGGGGGTGGTTACAGAACCGCCGCTGGTGCTGCTTATCTTAAGATAATACTTTTCCGGTGGTAAATGTTTCCATATTAATGCGCTGCCGTCGATATGAGTGGTGACTTTGCCAATTAACGATTCGGGATAATACTGGGGCCCGCCGGGCCATGTATGCCCGCCTCCCTCGACCTTGAAAAATACTACCTCGGTCCCATCCGTTCCTCCACTGTAAACATAGCGGTGAACCACAGTCGAATCTTCCCCAGTTGGCCCCCATACAGTCTCCACCGGCTCGGATGCGATGTTGTCGACGTCAAGCCAGAAATCGACGGTATCATTCATAGAGTAAATAGATGCAATCGGATTGCCATCATAAGGCACGACCGGGTCAGATGTGCCCATCATCATTATCACAGTTACCGGAGTGACGTCCAACCAGGTCATATTTGTTGTCAGTGGTGAACAAACCGGTGCGATGCCAGCAAATGTGCCCGGCAGCATGAGAGCCACATAGTATGTAAACATAGCGCCATTGGACATCCCTGTGGCGTAGACGCGACTTTCCTCAATGTTATAGTTGGTTTCAAACCAATCAACAATGTCCGAAACAAACCCCACATCATCAATATCTGCACAGTATTGGAGGGTCCAGTTTAAGCCAATATTCCACATGATGTTGGCACCGGGCAGTTCCGGCAGATACTGTGCACAGGCAGGATAATCCTCTGGATCTAAGACTGTGGCATTCGGAAACACGGCGATGAACCCTTCTTGTTCGGCAAGTACCTCAAACTTGGTTAAGGCGATCTGACCCAATCCGCTGCTGCCCAGGCCGTGAAACGAAAACAACAGGGGAACAGCTTCCGAGCCGTCGTAAGTGGATGGGACATAGTATTCAAAGGTGCGATTATATATACCAGATTCGTAGGTCTCCATCATCCAGCCCGTGTGGAGCCCGGGTGAAGACTCAGGCGGGGACTCTTGAGCGACAACAATAGACCCCCCCACGCATAACACCATCATCATAATTGCCACAAGAGTAATGATGAAATATCTCTTCAAAACCATTTTCCTTCCTCCCTTTTTACATTCTTTTTACATAAGAAGGCCTGATAAAACCCATAGAACCATATTTACCCAATAACCCTCACCTCCTTTACGGTACGTATCTACTAAATGCCAACAACTATTGCTTACGAACTTATACGCGCAGGTTCTTGGAGGCCTTGCTGTTACGGTACTCTGTAGATCGCTGCAAATGGCACCCTTTCATTACAAGAAGGATATTATGAGACTTTTCTCGATTGTATACCCTTGAAATATAAATTGTAGCAAATTTTAGCTTCGAATGTCAACCGCTGACGCTGCACGCTTGTCGGTTGAGCGACCTGGTTAATTGATCGTTTGTGGTACACTAATGCTATTAGAATGCACCTGGGAATCGTGCATTAACAAGAAGGTCTAATCCGTCGCAACTGAGATGCAAACTTACATCAAGAACAGGATATTGGGGGGTTATGACCTGAACCTTGTTGCTGTGGTCGGCATATCCACGCTGGTACTGGTTCTCCAGCGTTATCGTCCTCTAAACATCGATTTTCCCCGGGCATCGGAGCTCATTTACTGGCTGCTGGTCCCGCTGGCGGCCGGCTGGCTGCTTTTTCGGGACAAGCCCCCTGACTATGGCATCCGCATCGGCCGCTGGAAGTTGGCGGTGATTCTAGTCCCAATCTCCTTGGCCGCCATGGCGCTGATTCTCTACGGCGCCAGCAAAATACCGGAATTTCGCTCTTACTATCACAGGTATGCCATAGACTGGCCCGAATTTCTGCTCGACACTGCACTGTACATGTTCGCCTGGGAATTCGTGTTCCGCGGATATATGCTGTTTGGTCTGGAAAGATCGATAGGCAGAAGTGCTATCTTTGTGCAGGCCATTCCCTTTGTTCTGCTCCATTTTCAGAAGCTCTTTTTAGAGACGCTGGCCTGCATCCCCGGCGGATTTGCTTTTGGCTACATAGCATACCGAACAAGGTCGTTTCTGCCTTGTTTCATCATACACTTCGGCATGTACGTGATGATGGTCTCCTTTGTGAATTAGGAAAAGGGGTCAACTCTATTTTCCCCTTTCACCCCGAACGACACTTCCTCGGTTGGCGACAAGCCCCGACCCTGCAGTTCGGAAATGTAGGACAGGCATTTATCCTGCGCCTCGGGTTTGTCATAGATTGTGGAAAAATAGAGTTGACCCCTTCTAGAATGGGAAGTAGGGCAGCACCTTGGCAGGGAACAGGACGAGGAGAACCCCGACAATTGCTGGCCACTGGGCAATGTATATTCCGAGCGGATGTCTTCCCGGCAGAGTTAAAGCTGAGACAAACCGGTTGTTGAGGTCAGGAATAGTGAACCTTCTGTTTCCCTGCGGGTAGAGAATCTTGCCGAAAAACATCCCGGCAAGGAAAAGGCCAAACCATGGCAGCATCGGCATGTAGTCCATTACCCCACCAAAGCCGTGTGGCACGAGCCCCAGCCAGAGCAGCCAGGGAAAATCGAAACGCATCCCCTGAAGGTGAAAACCCAGTATCATCAAAGCGATGCCCAGAAGCAGGTTGATGAACCGGAATCTCAAAAAGAAAGGGCCGACTATGAACGCAATCCCGAAGAAGTGGAGTACGCCAAATCGGACGTAATCTGTTTCTGGGCTCAGCCGCGTAATCAGCCATGTAACCAGAGTAATCCCCATGCCAATTGCGAATATCTTTATACCCCTGATCATAAACGGCTTCATTCTCTTTGATTTGGAGTAGGCGATGGTCAGCGATACTCCTGCCAGGAAGATGAAAGTTCCACCGCCAAAGGTAAACCACAGCCAGAATCTGGGAAACAGATACTGGGTAGTGTGCTGGATGCCGAAGTAGTCTATTAGAAGAAGTGTGTGGTAGGCTATCATGACTGCGATGGCGTTGGTGCGTAAGAGGTCTATCTCCCAGAAACGGGTATGCTTGGTGGTTGCGTTGGTCGGAGTGGTGCCTGCCATTTGTCCGTCTTTCGGGCACGATTCTATCATGTTTCAGCCATCATTGTCTTGGGCTGGAACGTTTCTGGGATTTCGATGTAATCATAGTATAATAGGATTGTGGCAAAAGAAGAGAAACAGCTTCTGCTGCTTTTTGACGGCAATGCCCTGGTGCATCGCGCCTTTCATGCCTTGCCTCCGCTGACGCAGCACAAAACAGGCTAACGTGCAAATCTCGCCTTCGAGGACGTTCTACTTTTGATGCGACTGCCTGACTTCTAATACTCGACGATCACACCTCTTGCTTCAAGCTCGGGTATGTATTCGTTCACGGACTGTTCACTCAGTGGGTTAGAACTCAGATCGATGCGGTCCCCCTGGCTCAGCCCCAGATTACCTACGAGCGATGAGATATCGCTTATCTGATTGTCCTGGAGGTACAGATTGAACAAGTTGGTGAGGCTGGCTAGCGGGGAGATATCGCTTATTCGGTTATCTCGGAGAGAGAGGTAGGACAAATTGATGAGGCTGGCTAGCGGGGAGATATCGCTTATCGCGCAATCGACGAGCAAGAGAGTCGTCAGGTTGGTGAGGCCGGCCAGTGGGGAGATATCGCTTATCTGGCTACACTGGAGGGTGAGTATTCTTAGGTTGGCGAGGCTGGCCAAGGGGGAGATATCAGTTATCTGGTTAGACGCGAGGGAGAGGAGTGTCAGGTTGGTGAGGGTGGCCAGTGGTGAAATATCGCTTATCTCATTTAGATAGAGGTCCAATTGTGTCAGGTTGGTGAGATCGGCCAGTGGGGAGATATCGGTTATCTGGTTGCGCCTGAGGTGGAGGACTGTCAGGTCGCTGAGGCCGGCTAGCGGGGAGATATCGCTTATCTGGTTATTCCAAAGGTTGAGCTCCGTCAAGTTAGTCAGGTTGGCCAACGGAGAGATGTCGCCTATCTGGTTATCCGCAAGGTCAAGAGTTGTCAGGTTGGTGAGGCTGGCCAGGGGGGAGACATCGCTTATATTGTTAGCCCCGAGAGAGAGAGTCTCTAGGTTGGGAAGGCCGGCAAGTTCGGCCAGAGGGGAGACGTCGCTTATATGGCTACCCCCGAGGGAGAGGTATGCCAGGCTGGTGAGGCTGGCAAGTGGGGAGTAATCGCTTATGTCATTAGCGCCGAGGTTGAGGTATGTCAGGTTCGTGAGGCTGGCCAGTGGAGAGATATCGGTTATCTGGTTGACCCCGAGGTTGAGGTATGTCAGGTTGGTGAGGCTCGCCAGTGGAGAGATATCGCTTATTTCGTTCCCCACCAGATTGAGGTATGTCAGGTTGGCACAATACTGAAGCCCCGATAAATCCTCGATTTTTCCCATAGTGACTGGGGTGAAGCTTGCCAGGCCGGCAAGCTCAGAGGCATAAATAGGTCCCGATGTCTTGTTCAGTGCCCATCTTATGGCTGCCTCTAGAGTTGGGTCAGGGAAAGTGACCTCGTGCTCACCCGCAGGACCAAGCCCAGATAAGGATATGATTAACACTACGATAACGACTATGATACATCCTGCGACGATTCCTATTAGCTTCTTCCTGCTCATGATATCTCCATTTGAGAATCATGTGTGATATCCATATGCTAAATCACCCGACCGATGCTGTCAATATCCCTCCTACGAGTATCTTTGCTTGAACATTTGTTAGTGTTGTGCAGAGATAATTCATGGGATTTCGATGTAATCATAGTATAATAGGATTGTGGCAAAAGAAGAGAAACAGCTTCTGCTGCTTTTTGACGGCAATGCCCTGGTGCATCGCGCCTTTCATGCCTTGCCTCCGCTGACGCAGCAC
>Ga0256868_10000078_pt1 | contig 54863 bp, 43 predicted proteins | sample RVTome_13_FD_187341 | JGI IMG/M metagenome (GOLD analysis project Ga0256868, IMG submission 187341) | Soil microbial communities from uranium-contaminated site in the Upper Colorado River Basin, Wyoming, United States - RVT92D227 HiSeq ...
GATTGCCCACGACACCGACAGAGACTTCTATCTGAGCGCCGAACAGGCAATAGAATACGGCATTATAGACGAAATACTTAGCAAACTCGCCAAGAAATGAAATGGTAGCCGGGGTGCCGGATTGGATTTGGGCAAGTCCTGCAGCTTATGCCGCGAGTGAAGCATTCGGTGGGCTGGGCAAAGCGGGTTTGATCACTGTTATCGTCGTTTCCGTAATTGCTGTTGTTACCTTCGTGTGGATTTTCCGTGAGACGGGAAGGCGAGACTGAATAGTCTATATCAGCCCAGCTTGGCAGCTTCCTCTCTAACCAGATGCCGAATCCTTTTATGGATTTCGAGTGCCCGAGTTATGTCCTTTGTTCCAGCTATCCAATGGAACCATTCTCTATCCCCTGTCCCTCCAGCCACCTCCTTTTCTTTGACCACTCTTTCAACAATCTGGCGCCCACCTTTCTCCCATGCTTCCAAAGCTATCCACAAGTCATCTAATCTAACAGATGCCAAACTCATAGTGGCATACTTTAGAGCGTATTCATTAGCATTGAAGGCAATGGCTAAGCCGCCTGCTTTGTTTACAGCTTGAAGCATTTTGGAATCAGTGATGCTATCCCCTACAACAACTATGCTATCCATGGATTGTTGATTAATCCTCGCGAATTGCTTCAGCATTTCGGCCTTCCTTTTGCCCCCCATTGGCTTTACTTCCACAAGTATCCTACGCACAATCGGATTTGTGTTCTCACCCCAATAGAAGCGATCCAGCCTGCCTGCAATTTCCTTATCGCCTGCCACATTATGCATCGCCAAGATGTCCTTCTCCAATTGTCTGATCTCAGTGAAGTCTTTTTCCCGGAACACGTTACGATATTGATCTAGACGGCAACGAGTACAGGAAACATTTTCCGGAGGAATACCTATTCGTTGAGTAATAGGGTAGCCATATTGTTCATAGCACGTGGTGATATCACCCACCCACCATCCTCGGTCAACGAGCTTAGCAACAAGGTCACGCGCGCCATCAACAAGCGATGCCCCTTCTGAGGCTGCTCGCATATCAGCTTCAGAAATACCGTGATAGATTAAGAATGGGACTATAAGTGCTAAAGTTCCACCCGGTTCGTATCCTTTTCTCCCTTGAATGGCAAGTAAGTCATCATACCGGCTGATAACTTCGAAAATTCGATCACCGTTATGAATGCGCCTCATTAGCTCGTAGGCATTGTCCTGAGGCGATAGGGGACCTTCTAGATCAAAGCAGATGAACTTCACGGTTCAACTCCTTGTAGTTATTTTAGCAATTTCCTTGATCAAAGCATAGCCCTTGATAGTAATCATACCGGCTGATGACTTCGAAAATTTTGCCACCACGAGGAAATAGCTTCATCAGTTCGTAGGCATTGTCCTGGGGAGCTAAGGGGCCCTCGAGGTCAAAGCAAATTGAGTTCATACCAGAATCCTTTTCGCCTCCTCATCGACCCGGCGAGTAAGGTTATAGTCGGTGATTGGCTTTCCTTGAGCATTGATTATTCTTCCGTCCTTTATGCTCACTTCGCCTCGACTTAGAGATTGTAGCGTCAGGGTGATAAGTGGAAGTTCTCTGGCAAGCTCATGCTTGCGAATAAGCTGAAACAGCATATTTTTGTCATTCTTTTGCCAATATTCGTAAAAAGGCTCACCCTTAATGGAGAAGAGACAGTAGGTAACTACCGGACCTCTATCCAGTTCAGGGGTAACGAGATGCATCATTGCCCCTGCTGTGTCGGCTCTGTTTTCTATCAACGCCCGAATTACCTCCTGCCAGGTACCCGTAGGCCCTCCGGGAGGTGCGGGATGCAGATTAATCATATTGTATTTGAGACATAGCTCTCGGCTCACGATAAGCATATAGCCAGCAAGGACACAGAGGTCGGCAGCAAATGGTTTAATCTTCTTGCTTACCTCTTTATCGTACTTGATACGCCATGGTCTTTCTGTTCCGACAGTCTTGAACTTTTTGTGAGATAAACAGACAAGAGGAATGTTGTAACTCCGGACAAGCTGGAAGAACAAGTCACTGTCCTTGGATTCGCCAGGTTCTCGGTTGCAAAAGACGAAGCTGATCTTCCCATCGATGTCGCCCCTGCTAATCTTGTTCTGCACAGCTTGCAGAAGCTGTCGGGCAGCTTCGTCTCTACCTGTGGAGAACCAACCAATGTTTAGCAAGAGCCTGTTTCATCCTCCTTCGCTCTTTTGTCATTGCGAGCCCCGACTTGTCGGGGCGAAGCAATCTCCCAGCACTCACGGCGAAGTGCGCGAAGGATCGCCGACTATGCGTTTCCTTATCTTGGCCCACGTGCTGGCAACATGAGCTAAATAGCTAGATTTTCGCCCGAATATTTTGCCTTGAGCGAGGGAAGTCAGAAAGTCGGCAGGCCCATCAAATTCGGGCATTTCCACATATGCACGTCCAATTTCGCCCAAAGTATGGGCATCGCTGCCAGCGCTGGCAGGTTTTCCCTGTTCCTTGGCTAGTTTCTCAGCTCTGGCGATACTGTTAGAAAATGGCGTGCGAGAATTAAAGGTTTCAATAATGTCGACCTGAGACAACACTTCTGCCGAGGTTAGTCGGTTAGGATTCCAGGGCAGCGATCTGCCGAACGGATGAGGAATAGCCACCAGCCCGCCCTGGCTCCGGATTTTAGATATCGTCTCCTGAGGAGATAAGCGTTGGGAAATTCCTTCGCTAAGAAAGAGCCCCATGATTTCACCCGCAGGTGTCAGTATCTCCTCCGCAATGATTACTTTGAACGGCGCAATTTCCCTTAACTTCAAGGCGCCGGCAACAGTATTATGGTCAGCTACAGCAATACAATTTATGCCCAGCTCGAGGCAGCGCTCGACTATTTTCTCCAGAGGCGTAAGACAGTCTATAGAATAGCAGGTATGGATATGTAAATCAGCTTTTATCAATTGGCTTACCTGAATCTTAGCTAACTTTCTCCTGGTATGCCCCGGTGCGTGTATTGACTTTGATGATGTCGCCTGTATTAATGAAAAGAGGAACCTGAATGGTTGCCCCCGTTTCCAGTTTGGCTGCTTTAGTGCCCGCTGTGGCCCTGTCTCCCTTGAAGCCCGGTTCTGTCTCCGCAACCTTAAGCTCTACCGAGGCAGGTAGATCTACGGATATTGTCTCCCCCTTGCAGGTCACAATCTCTAATGTCAAGCCCTCTTTCAGGTATTTCGCGTCATCCCCGACCTGGGCGGAAGTCAACACAATCTGCTCGTAGGTTTCGTTATCCATGAAGTAATACAGATGCCCATCGTTGTAAAGGTACTGGACGGGGCGATGTTCCAGAAATACCGTTGTAATCTTATCTCCCGATTGAAAGTTCTTTTCGACGAAATTCCCGCCACGAACACCCCGAAGTTTCAACTTAATCACTGGCTGTCTCTGCTGCATCTTGACATGCTGGTACTCCAGAACCTGGTATATTTCGCCGCCCAGCTCTACAACGACACCCTTTCTCAATTCTCCGGCATCAATCATTTAGTAACCTCCTGGTTGTACATTCTGCCCTCAGCGCTCGTTTTATTGTCGGTTGTCGAGACTGCTAGGTGAAAGCTATTTTTCTGCCTTGGTGAGCACTCTGACTCTGCCGTCCTCCAAAACTGCCATGTCTTCTATTCTAACACCACCTTGTCCCGCAAGGTAAATTCCCGGTTCCAGGGTAAAGACCATGCCAGCGCCAAGTGAATCAGAAGAGGTGAGACCAAGCCTGGGAAATTCATGTATAGCTAGCCCAACGCCATGTCCCAGACCATGTCCAAAGGCATCTCCATAGCCGGCTTGCTCAATGACAGTTCGAGCTAATCGGTCTGCCTGAGAAGCAGCCATACCCGATTTAATCCCCTCCATAGCAGCAGCCTGTGCTCTTAGAACTATGTGATAGATTTCCTGAAAAGTTTTATTTGGTCCGCCTAAGAACAAAGTGCGGCTGAGGTCGCTGCAATAACCATTGATTCTCGCTCCCATATCAATTAGCACTGGTTCGCCAGAGCAAATTGCCTTGTCTGTAGGGCGAGCATGAGGCAAAGCTGAATTCGGGCCCGAAGCCACAATGAGTTCAAATGCCACTCCTTCGCTGCCTTTTTGGCGAAGGCCTTTTTCTATCTCCCAGGCTATTTCCCTCTCAGTTACGCCAACGCGAATTATAGCTTTTGCCTCTTCAAAGACGGCATCAGCCAGCTCCACAGCTCTTGTGATAGATATTAGTTCCTCGGGCTCTTTTATGGAGCGAAGCTGCTCTACCATGCCGGTGGTAGGAACAAGCTCAAGATTGATCTGCTTGGTCCCTATTGCCTCGCTGAGTTTACGATGACTATCATAAGAGATAGGAGTTGCCTCGAAGCCCAATTTGTGCCACCCCAAATCAGAGACCAGACCGGGAAGCCAATCATGTAACTCTTGCTTAATCTGTATAATCTCAAAACCTGCCGACTCTACCTTGGCCTGTTCCACATAGAGAAAGTCAACGGCTAAGATGGCTTTTCCTTCCGAAATGAGTAGCCAACCGGAGCCGGTTAATCCAGAAAGATAGCGAAGGTTCTCCAGTTGCGAGATGAGGAGAGCATCCAGTTCCTTTTGGGCGATGGATGTTCGTAGCTTCCGTAATCGCTTTCTTTTCGAATTCCTGTTGTCGTTTTCGGCAATTCTGTCCGTCACTTCGAATCTCCTTTACGCGTAAAATATTCACCTTGCCTCGCCGGGCTGACTGCACCACTTCCGGTGACAGCCTGTTATGAAGCCATTCGCCCTCGTCACAGACAAACAAAAACCCCACGTCCGTCGGGACGTGAGGCACATACGCCTCAATCACAGACCTACCCTAAAGCGAGCCCCACCATCGTTCAAATAAAATAGCAATTGGCCGCCCTTTATGGTCGGGGTCTGGGCTTGATCTCATTCTTATGTCTTATGTCCCATTCCCCGAAGGATTATAGTCCGCCCATATAACCATGTCAATTTGAAAAGGCCGGGTCAACAGCATTGTGAAAGAGGTCTTTCATATTAATTTCTTAACATTTCTGGTATAACATTAGAAGGCTTGACAAATTTTCAGGAGGTTAGGGATGGCAGGCAAGAAAGTCTTGGTAGTTGATGACGATACAAAGACTGTGGAACTGGTGAGGCTTTACTTAGACCGGGAGGGCTATCAGGTTCTAACTGCTTATGATGGTGTCGAAGCTTTGCGTCTGGCTCGTGAAGGCTACCCCGACCTGGTTGTCCTTGACCTTATGCTGCCAGACATCGATGGGCTAGAAGTCTGCCGCACCTTGAGACGTGAATCTGATGTGCCGATTATTATGCTTACCGCGCGGACTACTGACCAGGACAAACTGACAGGTCTGGATCTGGGAGCCGATGACTATGTGAGCAAGCCTTTTAGCCCCAAGGAACTGGCGGCTCGAGTGCGGGCAGTGCTGAGACGTCTTCCCGGAGAACGTGGTCCTGAGGAGATCAAGAGTGGCGAACTCAGTATGAATTTCACGACACACGAAGCCTGGCTCGCAGATAGACCACTGGATTTGACCAGCGTTGAATTTAAGTTACTGGGCGTACTCGCCAAAGAGCCAGGCAGGGTCTTCACCCGGGCGAACCTTATCGAAGAGGCTCTGGGCTATGATTTTGAAGGTTTCGACCGTACTATTGATGTTCACATACTCAACCTGCGCCGAAAATTGGAGCCAGACCCCAGCCATCCGAGGTATATAAAGACGGTATACGGGGTTGGCTATAAGTTTGCCGGAGGGGAATAGTGATACATCGGTTGTGGTTTCGTCTCTCGTTGACCTTCGCAGTAGTAATCTTAGTGACCGTAGTCACCATATATTTGTTTGTCAGCGAGCGCATCGCTGTCGAAATGGAATATTACAAGGCAATAAGTGCGCAGTATCGGTCCGATCAAATCCTATCCAGGCTGTATCTCTTTTATTGGCAGGGGCGAGGTTGGGATGGCGTCCAGACCGTGGTTGAAGCTGCAGCGCGTGTCTCTGGGACACGTATTATATTGGTGGCTGCCAACGAGACCGTGGTAGGTGATTCAAAAGGAGAACTTCTAGGGATGAATTACACTGACTCACAAGGAAGTCCTCTCGAGATGTTCTTGGGCACACAGTTTCTGGGAGACGTTTACATCATCCCTGACCCGGTAGCAGAACCGTACGTCGCTCCATTTCTGAGACTCTCGACGTCAATAAATCGCTCGCTTCTCCTGGGAGGCTCGGTGGCAATCGCCATCGCTTTGGTATTGACTTTTGTTTTGTCGCGGAGGATAACGTCGCCTATCGATGGTCTTGCCAGGGCTGCCAGACGATTGGGGCGAGGAGACCTGTCCCAGAGGGTTCAGTTGCAGGGCGGAGGCGAGGTTGTGGCACTTGCTCAGGCCTTCAACTCCATGGCGTCTGACCTTGAAAACGCCGAGCGCCTACGACGAAATATGGTTGCGGATGTCGCTCACGAACTGAGGACTCCTCTTTCTAATGTCCAGGGCTATCTGGAAGCAATTCGTGATGGAGTGATAGAGCCAGATGCTGCTGCTATTCGCTCTCTCGATGAAGAGACAGCTCTCCTTTCACGACTGGTCAATGAACTCCAGGAGCTAAGTCTCGCTGAGGCCGGAGAACTGAAGCTGGTTTATCAGGCGGAAGACATCGCCAATCTGGTCAAACAAGCGGTAACTCCCTGGCAACCGCAAGTGGCGGCGAAAGGGTTAACGTTGTCGGTGGACCTGGCTGGTAATCTGCCGCTGGTTAACATTGACTGGCAACGTGTCAACCAGGTGCTGCACAACCTTCTGGAAAATGCGGTAGCTCATACGCAGAATGGAGGCACTATCAATGTTTCTGCCATCAGACAAGGTGATTGGGTAGAGGTTGGCGTATCAGATACTGGCGAGGGCATTCCAGCCGAGGATTTGCCTCATATCTTCGAGCGCTTCTACAGAGTGGACAAATCCCGTGCCAGAGCCACCGGAGGCAGTGGCTTGGGGCTTACTATAGCCAGGCGACTGGTGGAGGCCCATGGGGGAACGATCACGGTCCAGAGCAAGCTGGGCAAGGGAAGCCGTTTTTCGTTCACTCTCCCTGTGGCGGAATAACATTCACGATTGCTTGTATGTGATGCAAAGTCATTGATTATAGCGTCAGTGCTTTCTTTTTGCTTGGCGTTCTAGTATCATACGAGCCACGTGCTAAAAGTGGTTATATTATGAATAAGAAGCTGCTGATTGGTTTATTGGCTTTGGGTGTGGCAATGATAGTGGCGGGCTTGGTAATAGTGTTTGTGGGCTTGCCTTAGCTTAATCGCGCTCGTAATTCATTCCTCTTCTGACGCCGGAGACCTACCGGTCAAATACGAATAACTTACCGCTGGAGAGACATGGGGAGAATTGCATCCCTCTAGGTGCAGCTACACCAAAGCTAGGGGTTATTCTTTGGCAACCACAAGCTGTTGAACGTTCTCGGTCACTGCACTGTCCCTCCCAACCTAACTCGCGGGTCAACGCGGGTGTAGAGGATATCCACTACCAGATTGACCAGGAGAAAGAGGGCGGCATTAAAAAGCGCAAAACCCAGCACTGATGGTATGTCCAGACGAACCGCCGACAGCCAGGCCCACCAGCCGATGCCTTTATAGGTAAATATGGTCTCGGTAATAACCACACCGTTCGCCAGGCCAGCAAACACGTAACCCGATACGGTTATCACCGGGATGAGCGCATTGCGACGGGCGTGCTTATTGACCACTATTCTTTCATCAAGCCCCTTTGCCCTGGCAGTGAGAATGTATCCCTTACCCAGAGACTCCAGCATACTGGAGCGCATCAGCCTCATAATAAAGGCCATGTTGACCATCGTAAGGGTGGCCACCGGCAGGACGAGATGTCTTAAGGCGTCCAAAAGGAGCGGCCCGTCAAGATTGAGGATGGCGTCAATAGTGTTGATACGGGTGTAGCGGGTAAACTCCGCGGAGGTTACCAAAACCTCCATCGGGATACTCAGCCGCCCCGGCGGCAGTAAACCGCGGAAGTAGCCGTAGAAGATCATCATCAATAACAGCCCCAGCCAGAAGGTGGGCAACGACCATCCCAGAATGGCCACTACGCGTGTACCGTGGTCAAGAGGCGTGTCTTTCCGCGCGGGCGGCCTTGGTACCGAAGAAGATGCCAATCAAAATGATAAGCGGCGTGGCAAATATGGCCAGCTCCAGCGTCGCCGGCAGGTAATGCACGATGGCCTTGGCCACAGGCATGGAGACCACGTTCGACCAGCCCAGATTACCCCTGAAGACCTGGCCCAGCCAGGTAACGTACTGTATGTAGAACGGCTTATCAAGACCATATTTCTGGATGACAGTCGGTAGGTCGCGCATCTGCTGCGGGCTACTAACATAGAGAGTCGCACGCTGTGTCGGGGAGAAAAGCATGGTAATGCCAAAGATGAACACGGTTACCCCGAACAGGACCGGGATAAGGAGAAGCAGGCGGCGGATAATATAAGACCTGAGTTCCAAAAAACACCTCTACCAGAGCAATTGAGAGGATTAGCCTCTTCGCCCTTATTATCTAATTATATGTCTTATACATTTGAAATAAAAGACTGGCAAAGTCAGAAGTTGTGTTTTGCTATGAAAAGATTGCCAAAACAGGCATTTTGGGGCCAGTCCGTCGCCCAATCCGAAGGGCATGCCCCCATTCTGTTATTCAGATACCTGTCCCTGACCTACCACTGAACAAACATGGGCATGACTACATGAACATAGTTGTCCACGCCTATGGGGCGGATGGTTCCCGGGCTTGAGGGGGTGGTGACTTCCAGAGCAACCTGGGCTTGGGGAAGAACAGATAGAACATCCGATAGATATTTCACATTAAAAGCGATCTTGGCCTCTTCTCCGTCAACGAGAGCGTCGACTTCGCCGACATTGTCTCCAACTTCTTCAGCTTGAGCGGAGACAGTTACCTTTCCTGGGGTAAGCTCGCTACCCGGGGTAATTACCAGGCGAACTATCCCACTGGCATCGCGCGCAAATATTGAAGACATCTTAGCAACTCTTAGAAACTCGCTGACATCTACCACGGCCCGCGTGGCATAGCTTTGAGGAATAACCTGAGAATAATTGGGGAAGGAACCTTGAATAAGCTGGGAAACTATCTCGGCGTCCTTAAGACGGAACAGAATCTGGCTCTTTTTCTCATTCACGGTGATTTCTACGGGTTCCTCTTGCTCGCCAAGAAGACGACTGAGTTCACTGAGCGTTCTCGCCGGAATGATAACCGTAGTCTTTTCTTTCACAGGCGAGCTAAGCGTTGTCTTGTGGACGGCCAGTCTGAAGCCGTCGGCGGCCACCAGGTTGAGCTGGTCGCCATCGAACTCAGTGTTGATACCCGTTAATACGGGGCGGGATTCTTCACTGGCAGCAGCAAAAGCGACCTGCGCAATGCCTTCCCTGAGGCTGGCTGCCTCTATGGTGGTGGTTAGGCCATCGCTTATCTCAGGGATAGGCGGAAAATCCGCAGCATCTATGCCATGAATACGGGCTTGAAAATGGCCACTCTTAAGCTCCAGCACGCGACTGTTAGCGGGGAGATTGATTTCAATTAGATCGTTGGGCAAGGAATTAACAAAGTCGGCGAGCAGGCGAGCAGGAACGGTTATGTCTCCCTTCTGTTTCACCTTAGCACCAATCCAGCAGGTGATAGCCATTTCCAGGTTGGTAGCAGCCAGCTTGAGGCGTGATTGTTCAGCGGATAAAAGGATATTCTGGGTGATAGGCAAAGTCGACCTGGTGGCCACAGCTCTCCCGACGATGCTTAGTCCCTTGTTCAGGTTTTCTTGAAGACAGGATGATTTCATGACGTACCTCCCCCTGTGTGAATAATGACAGTATACTATCAAGAAGTGTAATAATCAATGATTGTATTTGACATAATGCTGGATTTGCCAGAGGCATATTACGCCTGCCTCCTATGACCAACCTAGCCTACTCTTTGACTGCGGGCTCATGTTTCCAATCTCGAGATCTTCTGCTCCGAGGCCATCAGGTTGTAGTTACCGTCCGGAGAGTGCAGTTAGTTTCTTCAGCCTCGTTTTGATTTCTTCGGTGAGCATATCGGGCGTGAAGCGCCAACGCCAGTTTCCCTCCGGTCTGCCTGGAATATTCATCCTACCCACGCTGCCCAACCCCAGAATATCCTGCATAGGGATGATGACGGTATTGGCGGCAGACATGAAAGCCAGGCGGATGAAATCCCAATTTATCTCGTGGCCATCTGTGCCCAGATAAGTCAGCGCGATCTGTTTCTCTCTTTCTCTCTCTTCTTGGCTCTGGGTGCTGTCCTTGACATCGTCCCCTTTGAACCAACCAATAGTCGTGTTGTTGTCATGCGTGCCAGTGTACACCGCACAATTTCGCGGATAGTTGTACGGCCTGTACTCATCGGCTTTGGGGCCACTCCCAAAAGAGAACTGGAGAACTCTCATGCCGGGAAAACCGAATTGCTCTCTCAAGGCATGCACTTCAGTTGTGATTGTTCCGAGGTCTTCAGCAATGATGGGGAGAGAGCCCAATGCGTTCTGCACTGCTTGAAATAGTTTGGCCCCTGGGGTGGGGACCCATCTGCCATTTAGCGCGGTAGTATCTGTTGCTGAAACCTCCCAGTATTTCTCGAAGCCGCGAAAATGATCCAATCTGATGATATCCACCAGGTTGCACGTCGCCCGGAAGCGCTCAATCCACCAGGCATAGCCATCCCTGGCCATTACATCCCAGCGATAGAGAGGATTTCCCCATAACTGTCCTGTCTTGCTGAAGTAGTCTGACGGCACCCCTGCCACTACGGTTGGTTTGCCGCTGTCGTCCAGATAGAACATTTCGGGGTGTGACCAAACCTCCGCGCTATCAAGAGCAACAAATATGGGCATATCACCGATGAACCTGATTTCATGTTCATTACAATATTTCTTTAGTCGGGACCATTGCTGGAAAAACTGGTATTGCTGATATTTATGGTATCGGATTTCCTGGTCCAGTCTCTTCCTCCAGTGTTCCAGGGATTTTGGGTGGCGCCTCTTGATATCCTCTTCCCAGGTATTCCAGGCAGTAAGGTCGTGAGCTTCTTTCAGTGCCATAAAGAGTGAGTAGGTGTCGAGCCAGCAGGCATTCTTCCTACAGAAGACCTTGAAGCGTCTTTGCTCATGCCAAGCAGCTCTTCCTTCGAAGGTCTCAAAGGACTTCTTCAACAACGGGGCCTTAAACTTGATGACCAGGTCATAGTCAACTTTGTCTTCAGGGAAGGAAGGTGCATTTTCCAGGGCGGCAGATTCCAGAAACCCATCTTGAACCAGCCTTTCCAGACTGATAAGCAACGGGTTGCCAGCGAAGACCGAAAGGCACTGATATGGAGAATTGCCATAGCCTGTGGGACCCAAGGGCAAAATCTGCCAGAGATGTTGCCTTGTAGTAGTCAGAAAATCTATAAATTGATAGGCCTCCTTTCCCAGGCTTCCTATTCCTAACCGGCTTGGCAGTGAGGTCGGGTGTAGTAATATGCCACTTTCTCTAGGAAAGCTCATGCTGCCTTATCCTTCGTAAGTCCCTTATCATGGTCGCCAAGGTGCGGGATGGGAAGACTGACAACTTCCGCGTGTTTTCGATCGTCCACAATAGAGCATTATCCTGGAATCTTTGCTTGTATCAGTATACAATAGGAGATAACAGCAAACAACGCTCCTTGGTGCCGACAAGATAGGCGGCGACTGGAAATGGAATTTGCTGTGCTGATGGAGGGACGGAAATGTCAGAAGATGTAGAATTTTTGACTCTGGGCGTTGACCTTGGGGGCAGTAAAATACTGACGGCGGTGGTTGACCCTCAAGGTGAAATGCTCTCGAGTGATGAGAACGTTACGCCTGCCACGAGTGAGCGCGAGACACTAATACAGTCCATTCTGGACTCGGCGCATCGTGCCCTGAACCAGGCCGGGATCGGCATCTCAGAGATCTGTGCCATAGGAGTTGGGGCTGCTGGCATCTCTAGTCCCGAAGCAGGCATTTTGTTTACCTCACCAAATCTACCCGGGTTGCGCAATGTTCTCTTGAGAGACATAGTGCAGGACAGGCTGGGCAAGAAAACCTTTCTCATTAATGATGCCGACGCCGCTGCCCTAGGGGAATTCTGTTTTGGGGCCGCCCGGGGTATCCATAATTTCATCTATATTACCCTCAGCACTGGTATCGGTGGGGGCATTGTGATTGATGGCAAGATTTACACCGGAGCCATTGGCGCTGCTGGAGAGGTGGGACACATGACCATTGACCACAACGGGCCGATCTGCAACTGTGGAAATAGGGGTTGCTGGGAAACGCTAGCCTCAGGGACAGCCCTGGCCAGGGAGGCAAGGAAGCAGATTGAAGGGGGAGTCAGGACATCCATCCTGGAATATGCCGAGGGGGACATAGAAAAAGTGACGGCACAGGCTATTCATAGTGCTGCCCAGCACGGTGATAGTTTGGCTAAAGAACTGATTGCCCGGACTGGTTACTATGTAGGTGTAGGACTGGCCAATTTAATAAACATCTTTAATCCTGACTTAATAGTTATTGGTGGTGGTTTGTCAAGCATCGGTGATATGCTGCTCAAGCCGGCCTTTAAGGTAGCTGGAGAGAGAGCATTTAAGGAGGCTTTCCAGGCTGTGCGGTTTGCCTCTGCTGGGCTGGGCGGAAATTCCGGAGTGCTGGGCGCCGCGGCCTTTGCGCTCCAGCAGGTGAAAAAGCTCCTTTGTAAATGAACGTAAGGACACGGTGTGTCAAGAGGTGATCTGATGAACATATCCATTGGCAAGCTAAGAGGACTCCAACAATTGGCTGATGCCAGGGGCATGATGACAATGTGTGCCATTGACCACAGAGGGGCTCTTAAGCGAGCGGTAAATGAGAAAAACCCTGGCGCGGTGAGTTATCAGGATATAGTTGATTTTAAGCTTGACCTCTGTCAAGCGGTGGCACCTTTTGCCAGTGCCATACTGCTTGACCCGGAATACGGGGCCGCTCAGGCTATAGCTGCAAGTCTCCTACCCGGATCCAAGGGACTTCTTGTCAGCATGGAAAAGACCGGTTATGCCGGACATAGCACTGCTAGAATCACTGAGCTTTTGCCCGGGTGGAGCGTGAAGAAGGGGAAGAAAATGGGCGCTTCAGCGGTCAAGCTCCTAATCTACTTCAGGCCTGACCTAAAAGATGTCGCCTCAAAACAGCTCGAATTGGTAGCAAGATTGGCTGACCAGTGTCTTGAGGAGGATATAGCTTTTCTGGTTGAGCCGGTGAGTTATCCGACGGAGGAGGGCGAGGGGTCATCAAAGAAGTTTGCGGAGATAAAACCGGGTCTGGTCATTGAAACTGCCCGGCAGATTACTGCCTTGCCCATTGATGTATTGAAAGCAGAATTCCCGGCAGATATTAAGTTTGAACAAGACGAGAAGAAGTTGGTCAGATTGTGCCAAGAGTTGAATCAGGCCTCCCGACTGCCCTGGGTGTTGCTCAGTGCGGGGGTCGACTTCGAGTCGTTCAGGAAGCAGGTGAAAATGGCCTGTAAGGCGGGAGCCTCTGGTTTCCTGGCAGGGCGTGCCCTGTGGCAAGAGGGTGCCCCGATTCGTTCCAGGGAAGAAAGGATTAACTTCTTCCGAAATACCGCTGCTGCCAGGTTGAGGGAACTAGCTAAGATAGCTGATAGCTATGGCAAGCCCTGGTATTCCAGCTTAGGGGCTGAAAACTGCAAATTCGCGCCGGTGGCTGAGGACTGGTACAGAAGCTATTGATTTTGCATCGCTCTCTCCCGAAGATAAAGGCGGAAGCGGGGGGCATCTCGTAGTGAAGCGCGATATGAAACGCTCGAGTCCTTTCAAACGGCAGACCAAAATAGTATGTACTGTCGGTCCAGCTACTCGTTCAGCTGCTGTGATTGAGCGACTGATAAAGGTGGGCATGAATATCGCCAGGCTCAATCTATCCCATGGCACCTTGAAAGAACACGCCCGTTATGCCCATACCATAAGGAAGCTATCCCACCGTCTGGCAATTCCCGTTGCTATTCTTATAGATTTGCCCGGGCCGAAGTACCGCACGGGCAAACTGACAGGCGGTCAGGCGAGGCTGAAAACTGGTGCGCAGGTTACCTTGACCACGAGGGAAATAAAGGGAAACGATGAATTGATACCAGTTAATTCTTCTACTCTTTCCCGGGATACAAAAGTTGGCGATACCGTATTGCTCGATGACGGTGCCATGCGACTCAAGGTGCTCGAGAAGCAAGGCACAGACATTAGATGCAAGGTCATGGTTGGGGGCATACTCACCGAGAAACGGGGGATAGTGGTGCCTGGAATGCACATCTCTGGTCCTTTCATTACAGATTCTTTGCGAGAATGCATTCTCTTTGCTGTCGAACAACGACCTGATTATCTGGCTCTGTCTTTTGTCAGCGATGCTAAGGATGTAAGCAGTGTAAGAGCCATACTACATCAGAGCGGTGCAGATATACCAATCATTGCTAAGATTGAAAGGGGGATGGCAGTTGACAACTTTGACGGCATACTCCTTGCCAGTGATGGCGTCATGGTGGCGAGAGGAGACCTCGGTGTGGATATCCCTCTAGAGGAGGTACCGCTGGTCCAGAAAGAGATTATCAGGAAATGTAATCAGGTAGGTAAGCCGGTAATTACTGCCACGCAAATGATGGAGTCAATGGTGAATGCTCCTCGGCCAACTCGAGCCGAAGTCACTGACGTGGCTAATGCCATATTCGATGGCACCGACGCTATCATGCTCTCGGCAGAGACGTCTATCGGGAAATACCCGGCGCAAGCAGTCAAAATGATGGCAAAGATTGCCCGAGAAACGGAAAAAAGACTACCCTATGGCCAGATGCTATCAGAAAGGGGCGCGTGGTTGGAGCCAAAGACAGATGAACTAATAAGCTATAGTGCATGCTATACAGCACAGAGTTTGGGGGCGGTGGGGCTTGTGGCTTTTACTCAGTCTGGTAGCACGGCGAGACGGGTGTCAAAATATCGACCCAGAGTACCCGTTCTAGCGATAACTCCCGATGCTGAGGTAGCGGGGAGATTGATGCTTAACTGGGGTGTTTACCCTTTTCAGATAGCCAGAGCCTCATCGGTAGATGAATTATTCACAACAGCGTCTAAGCTTTGCAGAGAACTGGGACTGGCAAAGCTAGGCGATTTGATAGTGATTACCGGCGGCATTCCTATTGGTATAGCTGGCTCCACGAATCTGCTTAAGGTCGAGAAGGTCCAGTAGCCGTCCCGAAAGAAGGGCCAAGGTTAGGGTAGTCATTGTGTCAGGGGAGTGACTGCTGTTTTAGAGGCTTTTCTCTGTAGGCGATGCATTACTATTGACAGGTAGCGCTGAGTTCAGCCGCGTGCGACCTACGCCAGGGCAGCTCAAGCCATCGAGCATCTTTTCATCTTCATTAACGGTCGAATAACCATACGGGTGGCACGTCGTCTGCAATGAGCCCCGTTATGCCCCGTTCTCCTCCCCGCACGTAGTAAGCCCAACCTTGGTTTCACCAGATGCCAGATCGCGATGCAACGACAACGTGACATCCTTTAGGATGTCCCACTCAGCCGTGTGTACCAGTGGATCGCTGGGACCTGCGTATTCCGCTAGACGCGCAAGGGGTACTAGCGACTGGGACTTCGAAAAGAATAGCGAAATATGTATCACGTGGACATCGTATTTGCCCCTTGTGGTTTCCACGTGAAGGCAATTGCGTTCCATCGGCTGATGCAAAGTCCTCTGCACCTTTGTTCCGTCATCGGGGACGTTCTCCGGATAGAAGGATCCGTTCCTCTTGTTCCATTCGATCAGAATGTTCCGGATGTGTAATCGCTTGCCGTCCCAATTGCGAATGAAAATCGGTGCGAGCGGTCCTTGTTTGCGGAAAAGGTCCTGGACTTGCTGCGAGAGTTCCGCGTCTGGCGGCGCGTCATACAGCTGTAGCGCAAGGCCGTCCAAAGACCATTCCGTGACGGAAAGCTGAACATTTTGGAATCTCAGCCATTGTATGAAGTCATCGGGAGACGCGTCGGTTAGTGTACGGATTTGTATTCCCAGTGCGGCGGCCTTTTTTGCCGCCGGCACGGAGAACCCTTTGGAAGAGGCAGCCACCATGATGGCGGCACCGATACTCCGTTGCTTTTCAGAAAGCTGTTCAATCCAGCGAACGTCTTCGGTGCCGCCGCGATCTCGACACTCGATTGTGACAAGAACTGGGCATGTGCCGATCTTGTATCGGATTGAGGCGTCAACTTCCCGCAGCTCGCCGGTTACCTTGTCCGGGATCCAATCGGGAGACTTCACGACGGCACCGGTTGGTGCCATCGCCTGTTCAATGCGAGCGATGAATTCTTCGAATTGTCGCCATCTAGGCGTCATGTGTGCATCGGTCTTGGGCATAACGTTGCTCTTTATATTGTCGGATCAACTATTGAAATCTTACTGTGTATTTGGCAACCTGTCAAAGCAAAGGAGTCCAAAGCAAAATCCTTGCGAACCAATAAATACAGCATGAGTATTGAAGTGAACGTGTGACTATTTCTGTTCACTCTGCAAGAACACGGCAGTCAGAGGCGGCAAGGTAATGGTCAAGGAGTAGGCACGGCCATGGCAGGGATTTAGCGCTGCTTCGACTCCGCCTAGGTTGCCTTGACCGCTGCCTCCGTATTCCCGGGCATCGCTGTTTAGTATCTCTCTCCAGAGTCCAGGCTGAGGCACTCCGATTCTGTAATTGAAATGGGTGACGGGGGTAAAATTACACACCACAGCGATAGCGTCATCACGAGACCGCCCCTTGCGGATGAGACTGATGACACTGTTCTCTACATCATTACAGTCAATCCATTCGAAACCCGCTGGGTCGAAGTCCACCTGGTAAAGAGCAGGGTGACTCCGATATACACGGTTTAAGTCGCTGACCCATTGCTGAAGACCGGAATGGGGTGGGTATTGAAGCAGGTGCCATTCCAGGCTATCGTCGTGTACCCACTCCCGCCACTGGCCAAACTCCCCTCCCATAAACAGCAGCTTTTTCCCGGGCTGGGCATACATATATCCCAGAAGGAGCCTCAAGTTGGCGAACTTTTGCCAGTCGTCGCCCGGCATCTTTCCTAAGAGTGAACCCTTGCCATGTACAACTTCATCGTGAGAAAGAGGCAGGACAAAGTTTTCGAAGAAGGCATAAATTAGGCGGAAAGTCAGATTATTGTGATGATACTTCCGGTATATAGGGTCCTTAGTCATGTATTCGAGGGTATCATGCATCCAGCCCATGTCCCACTTCAGGCCGAAGCCCAGGCCTCCGACATAAGTTGGCCGGGATACCATAGGCCAGGCAGTAGATTCTTCGGCAATAGTTTGCACACCATGGCTTTCTCGATAAACCGCTTCATTAAAGTGTCGTAGAAAGGTGATAGCTTCCAGATTCTCCCGGCCACCATACTTGTTGGGTATCCATTCACCCTCTTTACGGCCGTAGTCCAGATAAAGCACGGAGGCCACCGCATCTACACGCAAGCCATCCACGTGATATCTGTCCAGCCAGAACAGTGCGTTGCTGAGAAGAAAGCTCCTAACTTCGTGGCGACTATAATTGAAGATAAGGCTGTTCCAATCGGGGTGAATGCCCTGTCTGGGATCACCGTGCTCGTAGAGATGTGTTCCATCGAAATACCCAAGCCCGTGCTCATCATTGGGGAAATGAGAAGGCACCCAGTCCAGGATGACACCTATGTCATGCTGGTGCAAGTAGTCGACGAGGTACATGAAATCCTCCGGAGCGCCATAGCGGCTTGTGGGGGCAAAGTATCCTGTGGTCTGATAACCCCACGAACCGTAGAAGGGGTGCTCCATTACCGGTAGAAACTCAACATGCGTAAATCCCATCTGCTCCAAGTATTCAGCCAGCCTAGGAGCCAGTTCTCGGTAGCTAAGGTAGCGATTTCCCTGTTCAGGCACCCGTTGCCAGGAGCCCAAATGTACCTCGTAGATAGAGATGGGAGCATCAAGGGCATTGTGAGCATGCCTTTTCTCCATCCATCTCTGGTCTCGCCAGTCATAATTCAAGTCCCAGACGATGGAAGCTGTCTTGGGAGGCGTTTCGTTATAGAAAGCAAATGGGTCGGCCTTCTCCACACAATAACTGCGACGATGAGACACAACGTAATACTTGTAGATCGTGCCCTTAGTCACTCCGGAAATAAATCCTTCCCAGATGCCGGATTGCCCTTTTGGGCAGAGTGGGTGGCTTGACTTACCCCAACCGTTAAAGTCACCTATCACAGAGACTTGTTTGGCATTAGGTGCCCACACGGCAAAATAGGTTCCCTCCACTCCATCGGTCGTTATGGCATGAGCTCCAAGCTTTTGATAAAGCCGACAATGCGATCCCTCATTGAACAGAAAGAGGTCATCGTTGGTCAACAAGCTTACATCGCAGCGCACTGATTGAGCGTTTATCTTGTCCTTCGACGACACTGCTTTCCCTTTTGTCTTCTCCTTCATTGTCGCTCCTCTAGTAACTTCTCCAGCCAAAGATAGAGTCGCTCGGGGGAATCCAGGCAATAATCGGCAATGCTTGAAGCTGTGGCATCACCAACAAAGATAGAAATACCGCCAATACTGTGCAAAACTTCAAAACCATCTTCATCGGTGACGTCATCGCCGGCAAAAATAGGCAAGCTTCCTGGCGTTGCATAAATTTGCAGGAGCCACTCGACAGCCTTACCTTTGTTCCATTCAACAGATGGTCTCACTTCGAACACTTTCTTGCCTCCGGTGACTTGCAGTTTGCCTCTTATTTCTCCATCCCCAATGGCTTCAAGGAAGACTTTTTCTATTCTCTTTACTGCACTTTCTTTTGCCAGACGATAATGGAGACTCATAGTGAGCCCTTTATTTTCAATCAGTACGCCATCAATGCCCGCCAGTCTTTCCTTCAGCCTTTGTTCCAGCCTTTTCAGCCCGGGCTTGAATTCCTCAGCTATAGGGTGGATGAAAGTGGTTGTTTCAGGACTCCGCTCTTGACAATAGTAAGGAGGACATTCAATCTCCAAACCATGGTTGCCAGCGTATGTTATGTTCTCAAGTCCTATCGACATTTTGATGTCATCCAAGCTCCGGCCACTGATAATCGCTAGTCTGAACACGTTGTTGCGACTTATCCGTTTCAGCACCTCTCTAGCTTGAGATGGTAGCACTGCCATTTCGGGTCTAGCCGCTATGGGCGTAAGGGTACCGTCATAATCCAAGAAGAGCAATATCTGCGTTGCTTCCCTGATCCGCTTAAGCATCTCATTCCAGCATTGAAACAAATGGCGCAATTCTGGCACCTCACGAGAATTCTGCAACTTTCCTGGGATTCCCGTCAATTTGGCATTAAAGGTCGACGAGTAGACCCCAAAAGTCTTGAAATCTCTTGGGATTGAACTAGCCCCCGGGCAGCTCAAATTTAGCTATTTCAGAGATGATGCTACCCGCCCAAGAATAGATATTGTTTTCCTGCACGATTCCTCGCATTAACGACATTCGTTTCTGCCGTTCTTCTTCAGGCATATTAACCGCGACATCGATAGCCTGAGCTATATCGTCCACAGAATAAGGATTGACCAGTAAAGCGTCAGTAAGCTCCCGAGCAGCGCCGGCGAATCGGCTCAGGATGAGCACGCCGTCCCCATCTACTCGAGATGAGATAAACTCTTTGGCTACCAGATTCATACCGTCATGCAGGGAACTAACAACACAGAAGTTGGCCAGTCTTTCTAAAGCAATCAGAGTGACGGGAGAAAGATGCTCCTTAATGTAGAGTATAGGTTTCCAACGACTTCTCCAGCGGTGCCAATTTATCTCTTCGACCAGTTCATCAATTTCCTCGTTTATTTTCTTGTATTCCTCCACATGAACTCTGCTTGGTTCAGCAGCCTGCACAAAGGTGAAGCGCCCTTCATACTGGGGGTTCCTGCTCAAAAACAAATCGATTGCCTTGAGCCTTTCAGGTATACCCTTTGTGTAATCCACGCGATCAATGCCGACGCCGATGAATTCTTGCCTCAGACTATACTCGTGTCTCAGCCTGGCCATTTCTCTAGCCACTTCCTCCCTGCTGGCCCGATCCGATATTCCGGCAAAATCAACGCTTATAGGAAAGGCACGCACCGAGGTGCCATGCCCACCTCTAACGATGGTATACTTTTCGCGTTCTATCCTACATTCCAGAACGCGATCAACGGTCTCCAGGAAGTTGTTGCAATGGTAGAGGGTATGGAACCCTATGAGGTCGTTGGCCAGGAGCCCTTCCAGAATCTCCTCCTTCCAGGGGCAGATCCTGAACGCCTCGTAGTTAGGCCACGGTATGTGCCAAAACTGGGCAGTAATTACGTTGTGGCACCGCTCCTTAATCATTCTTGAGAGCAGAGCAAGGTGATAATCCTGGATAAAGACAAAGGCACCTCTTTCACCTATCTCGGCATGTACGGCATCGGCAAATCGACGGTTGACTTCTTTATAGGTATCCCAGTCCTTTTGACGGAATATCGGTTTGACATAAACAATGTGACATAGGGGCCAGAGTGCCTGATTAGAGAAGCCATCGTAGTAACCTGCTTCTTCATCCTTGGATAGCCAGACGCGCCGCAGAGTATATCGGGGGGCTTCAACAGGTACCTGGATCTTGCCCTCTTCGTCGACCACATCGGGGTCGGCATCTCCGCTGCCATGGGCGATCCACGTGCCCCCACAGGCTTGCATCACCGGATCCAGAGCCATAGTGAGGCCGCTCGCCGGACGTAAGCATTTGATTTCCTCGCCAACCCAGCTATGAATATAGGGTTCCCTATTGGAGACTACTACAAATGGACAATCCTTGAGTTTGTTACGCACCAATGCTTGTAGGTCTTCCTTAATCATAATCAACTCCGCATACCGGGAGCGGTATTACATCTTCTTTGCCGCATCTACCACAAAATGAAGAATAAACTACCTCGAAAGATTTCTCTAATTCTAGCAAGCCCTGTGGACTATCTCAAAGATAAATAATGTCTTCCTTGCGCTCCAGTGTGAGAAATATCAACATGTAATCCCTGATTTCTCGGGTAATGAGGAAATGCTGACGGACATGCTCTTTGCCATTACGCCCCAGCCAGCGACCATAATCAGGATTGGCCAGAATCTGTCTTAAGGCGTAAGCAGCCCCTTCTATGCTATGGCATAGAAGCCCAGTGAGCTTGTCCTTCACTTGCAGGGGTATGCCGCCGACAGCGCTTGCCACTACTGGCTTTGCCTTCCATAAAGCCTCGGTTATGGTGAGGGCAAACCCCTCTCTTAGAGATTTCTGCATAATTATGGTGGCTGCCATTTGTAAAGCATTAATATCGATATCGCTCCCGGGTAATATATCTAATATATGGATATCCGGGTTGGTTCCGGCTCGTTCTTTTACCTCTGTCAACACTTCCTCAGACTCAGGGTCATCACTAGCAGTGCCGCCAGCGAGGACCAGCTGGCACGCAAAATTCTTCCTTACCAGCTCAAAGGCTTTGATTACTCCTAACGGGTCTTTTAGCCGATCGAACCGCGAGACCTGAAGAATCAACGGCTTGTCCGGGTTCAAACCATATTTGGCAAGTACAGTTTCCACAGCCTCGGGAGGCAATTCCTTATTCTTCTCACTCAGAGGGTCGATAGATGGCGGGGCAAAGAATTGGCGTATTGGCAATTCTTGAGCAAAGTTCGGAGAAGAGAAAACTCCAGCATCGTAATTAACTACAAATTGTTTTAGGAACTCCCACACTTTGCTATCCGGTTGAGAAATATCTATATGGCATCGCCACACCCATTCTTTACCAATATCATTCTTCTTGGCTATCAAAGCCACTGGCTGAGGGTCATGAATGAACAAGATATCTCCTGAGAAATCAATCTGGTTTAAGTTCTTTTCTGTAGTTTCTAGAAATAAAGAAAAATCGTCATTCGAAATAGGCTCCTCTTTACCGTGAAGGGCATTGTGAAATTTCTTCGTCACCTTAAAGAACTGTGCCTCACCCGGGATGACCTGCCATCTAACATCAACTCCCAGCTGGTTGAGCAACGGCACGAGGCGAGATAGTATTTCTGCCACGCCTCCGCCCACAAAAGTAGAATTGATGTTCAGGATAGTCTTGCCCGACAGTCTACTCGCCAGCATCCTCAGCTCCTCAATATAGCTTTTGCCTACGATGGGTTCATAATCCTTAACGTTTGTTTTGGGATTCATAACCTTTTCTCACAAAGGCTAATGATGATTTCTCTGAGATTCTCCATTGTGTAATTGTAGGGGTCGAGACGGGTAATTTGCTCCGCTAATTCTTGTTCTCCCAGGCAGTCCTCAAGCCAGAGGGAAAAATCGTTTGTGCCCCGTTGTAGCCTGAGTTTGGCCTCAAAAATATGGAAGAATAGTGAGCCTATGCTAATCCTCCTCAGTATACCGACAAATTCCCGCAGGTCATGGGCGACGTATGGAGTAGGCAGAACAACACTTATGGACTTGATGAAATGAAATTCATTGCCCAGCGGTGCTTCACGCTCGTTGGATGTCTGAGCCAAAAAATCTCGGATGACCCCGACAACCATTTGCCTCAACGTCCCGATGGTGGGAAATTCGAAGGTATCGATGCTTGCTAGCCTTTCGGCCAGGATATCGTAACCCAGGGCGTCTTGCACCCATAGGGCAAAATCGTTCGTTGGCTCGGGAGTAAGGAATTGGTATTCCTCAACAAAACTATGGGTATGGTAATAAACCACGGCATCAGGAACCTCATTTAATCTGCTGACCAACTGGGACAAATTGCGGGCGTTCAAGCCAGTCAGTTCCTTTAGATGAAGCCTGGTGGAAAATTGAAACGGCTCCTTAGCCACCTTGGGTTGTTTTCCATAATTGATGATAGTAGTCTGCATTAATCTGGTATTAGGGATGATGATTATACTGCCATCCAGGGTTTTTATCTGGGTATTTCTCCAGGTTATCTCCTCCACGCGACCTTCCTCCCCAGATTCGAGTCTAATACAATCACCGGCCTTGATTTGCTTCTGCTGTGTTAATTGGAGACCAGAAACCAAGCTGGGGAAAATGTCACGAAGGGCTAGAATGGCAATTACGATGACCGCAATCGCAGCGATAAGGATGGGTGTCGTAGGCGCTCTCCAAAGTTCCAAAAGGATCAGGATACCGATCACTATAATCGCCACCTGAATAATGTTCGTAGTGACCGTGATTGCCCGTTGAGGGACTTTTGCCTTATTCAGATAAAGCTGGACGAGATCCCTGCCCAGACGGATCAAAATCCAGCCAAGGTAGGCAATGAAAATGCTGGCTAGGATTATGCCACTGTCGCTCTTCCATCGTGGCGTGAGGACTGAAACCTGAATAGCAATGTAAGCGCCCAATATTAAAAGCCAATGGAGAAACGGCCCTCTGGTGGCTGAAACGACGATTCTCCCAATTTCCGTGTTCCTTTCCTTTAGCCAGCGCTCAAGGGCATTGTAAATGAGCCGCCTGAGCCACAAGGAAACAAAAAAGACACCGAGAAAAACCAACACCGGCACTGCTATGTTTGCTCTTAGCCAGTCAATAACATCCATAGCTCTATAATGCTTCTCTTAATCTGCCAATGACTGTCGCTGCTGAATCCGAGACATCTTCCGCGCTCGCAGATAAATTTCTTCGTATTTCCTGGCCGAGGTCTTCCAGGAGAAGTCTAGCTTCATATTGTGTTTCATCAAGTTTTTCCATCCTTCCCGATGATAAAAGCTTTCCTCAGCTCTTTTTATCGCCCCCAGCATTTCCGAGGGGGCGTAGTTCTGAAATACAAAGCCATTTCCGTTTCCCACAGCCACATCCTTCACTGTATCAGCCAGCCCTCCGGTATGTCGCACCACAGGAATGGCACCGTAGCGCATGGCAATTAGCTGCCCCAATCCACAGGGTTCAAAGCGCGAAGGCATCAAGAATACGTCGCAGCCACCGTAGATGAGACGAGCTAATCCTTCATCATTGGCAATGAATACCGAGAGGCGCTCGGGGTATTTTAGCGCTGCCTCGGTGAGCAGCTTATGATAGTGCTCTCTTCCTTCACCAAGAATAACCAGTTGGGCTCCTGTTTGTACAATAAGCTGGTCAATAGCCTGGAGTAGCAAGTCAATCCCTTTCTGTTCCTCAAGACGAGACACCATGCCAGTCAAAAGGATATCAGGATTTTGTGGCAGCCCACCCTTTTTTTGTAAAGCGAGCTTGTTGTCAACTCTCCTTTCCACCGCAGTGGAATCGTAGTTCTTTTCCAAGTAGGGGTCGGTAGCCGGGTTGTATTCATCATAATCAATGCCATTGACTATGCCATAAAGTTCGTTACTCCGGTAGTTCAATAATTGCTCCAGGCCAACACCATATTGCGGTGTCAGTATCTCCGAGGCATAGGTAGGGCTGACCGTGGTCACAATGTCAGCAAGTAGAATTCCCGGGCTCATGAAGTTTAGCGACGGTCTGGGGGCACTGGGCGAGATATATTCCTGCCACACAGAAGAAAGGCCAGAGTCCAGGAAAAATTGCTGGTCAAAGGAACCTTGATAAGCCAGGTTATGAATGGTAAATATGCAAGGCATCTTCATCTTCGCCTTCTTAAGCCACAAAGGGATCAAGGCAGTATGCCAATCATGGCAATGAATGATATCGGGATGAAGGTCAAGTTGGGAAATGATGGCCGGGATACTCAGCGAGAAAAAGAAAAAGCGTTGTAGGTCGTCCTGGGTATAGATTTGCTCGGTTCCAAAGTAGTGGTCGTTTTCCACCAGATAGACAGGTATCTTCCTTTTTAGCTTGGTCATTTTAAGGCCTACTTGTTCATAATGCCCTTTGAAGCTGACTAGAACATTGCCCTTCCTGACGTTTTGGACGGGGATTCTTATGCTACTGTATCTAGGCAATATCAAACAGACCTCATGTCCTAAGTCACGGAGAGCTGTGGCTAGAGAGCTTGTGACATCCGCCAGCCCGCCCACCTTAGCTAAAGGGAAAGCCTCAGCGGCAATGAATAGGATTTTCATCGCTGGGGTCAGGCTTTGAGAACCTCTTTTTCTCCTACGGAACTGCCGCTGGGAATAGAAAGTGTAGAGAAATCACTCTCCTTCACCCCAGGGTCAATTTTGCAGTTTCGCCCGACTCTCAGTCCCGGGGGTAGCCTCGCCCCCTTACCAATTACAGTGATGCCACTATTTAAATAATCAGGTTCGTCTATATTGGGAGTATAGTCGTCGCCGCAGCCAATCCAGCACCCCGACCCAATGTAACATTCTTTGTCGATGATGGAGCGTTGCACAACGGCGTCTTGAGCTATAGCAGTATTATGAAAAATTATAGAATCTATCACGTGGGCTCCTTCCTCCACGTAAACATGGGGAGAAAGCACCGAATTAAGCACACGGCCGTTTACGATGCAACCATTACTGACAAGGCTCCTGTTAACTTGAGCCCTTGGCCCTAGTTTTACCGGGGGCATATCTACTGAAAGCGTTCTCACTTCTGTCTCAGGGTCATAGAGATTGAACGATGGCAAATCAACAACCAGGTCCATATTAGCTTGCCAGTATGCTTCAATCGTGCCGACATCACGCCAATACCCTTGATAGGTATAGCCATAAACCTGGTATCTGTCTATTGCATCCGGTATGATCTGGCTGCCGAAATCCTGCAGGCCGCGGCGATGGGCGTCTTCCAGGACCTTGAAGAGGATATCCCTGTTAAAAATGTAAATCCCCATGGAAGCCAGGTTGCTTTTTGGCTGCGATGGTTTTTCCTCAAAGGCAACGACCTTTTTGTTGCCATCGAGAACCATAATGCCAAAGCGATTTGTGTCGTTCCAGGGGACCTCAGTGACCCCAATAGTAATATCAGCTCCCTGTTGCTCATGAAACTTAATCATGTCTTCATAACGCATGGTATAAACGTGGTCCCCTGAGAGGACGAGAACTTGGTCAATACGGCTATCTTGTATGAATTGCAGATTGTGGTAAACAGCCTCGGCCGTGCCTTTGTACCAGTGCATCTCTCCATTGGTGCTTACAAAAGGGTAGAGTAGATTGATTCCTCCGATTACACGGTCGAGGTCCCAGGGTTTGCCCACACCAATATGGCGCGCTAACGAGCGAGGGTTATATTGCGGTATAACAGCTACTGTGTTAATCCCGGAGTTGACACAATTGCTTAAAACAAAGTCAATTATGCGGTATTTACCACCGAAAGGGACTGCTGGCTTAGCACGCTCGTGGGCTAACACACTCAGTCTCTTCCCTTCTCCACCGGCAAGGATTATGGCCAATATCTTCTTCATTTACGCGTTACCTGACTTAGCCAAATCATAACAGTCTCATAATTATTCTAACGGTTCGGGAGTGGTATGTCTAATTCTATTCAATAGGACTTCGTCTTGTGGTCAATGTCACTTGCGGGCCGCCGGTATATACATCTGCTCGATATATTCCTTCAACACCCGCCGTGTGCAAAAGCGTGGCACAATCGAGTTAATTGCCTCTTTCACCATACGTACCCAGCCATGGGGTACCCCATTCCTGTCCCGTTGGTAGTAGAGAGGCACAATTTCCTCTTCCAGAATACGGTAGAGCGCCTCGGCATCTGACTTATCTTCCACCATTGGATCATATGTTTCGACCTCATCTCCGATAGCCCAGCCATTAACGCCATTATAGCCTTCGTACCACCAGCCATCTCGAACACTGAGATGCAGGACACCATTCACCGCGGCCTTCATACCGCTAGTACCGCAAGCTTCATAAAGGCGGCGAGGCGTATTCAACCACACGTCTACTCCTTGAACCAGGTAGTGAGCCATATGTATGTCGTAGTCTTCGACAAAAGCTATTCGCCCCTGGAATTCACGGTCCGTAGCCAGACTGTATACATTGCGCAAGAGTTGCTTGGAAGGAAGGTCCGCCGGGTGAGACTTGCCGGCGAAGATTATCTGGACCGGATGCCATCTATCGGTGACAATACGCCTGAGATGTTCTGCGTCATGGAAGATTAGCTCTGGTCGTTTATACGCTGCGAAACGGCGGACAAAGCCAATGGTCAGAGTATCCTGGTCAAGCAAAGAGCCCATGGCCAGCACCTGTCGGGCTTTGCATTCACGTTCGGTGGAACACTGGCGAGCTCGCTCTACCATGGCGCCGATAAGTTTACGTTTAAGAATTTGATGCACTCCCCAGAGCTCCTCGTCAGGGATATTTAGCAGAAGCTCTCGGAGGCTGATATTATCGTATCTTTCTGACACATCTTGCCCCAAGTGTTTCTCGTAAAGACGACCCATCTCGCGCGCAACCCAGGTAGGTACGTGAATTCCATTGGTAATATGAGAGATAGGCACTTCATCTTCCTTGACTTCGGGCCAGAGTCCATGCCACATCCTGCGAGTGACTCTTCCGTGAAGCTGGCTCACGGCATTGCGATGGTCAGCTAGCCTTAAGGCAAGCACGGTCATATTGAAGGTTTGGTCAGACGTGCCATCCTGTCGTCCCAACTCCAGGAATGCTTCCCGATTGATTCCCAGGGACTCCCAATAACTCTGAAGGTATTTCTCTACAAGTGGGAGAGGAAAGACCTCATGCCCTGCAGCAACTTTAGTATGAGTAGTGAAAACGGTAGCCGCCTGCACCTTTCGTATGGCTTCTGAAAAGGTGGCTCCTTTTTCAACTTCCTCCCGGACACGCTCCAGCATCATAAAGGCGCAGTGTCCTTCGTTAGCGTGCCACACGGACGGTTTGATGCCCAAGGCTCGTAAGACGCGCACCCCACCAACTCCCAGCACAATTTCTTGCTGGATGCGCTGCTCTTGGTCACCGGTGTAGAGGCGAGCACAGAGTTGCCGGTCCTCAGGCATATTACCTTCAACATCACAACATAATAGATAAAGGTTGTCCCGCCCCAACCGCACCTGCCACACTCCGATATAGAATGGCCTATGACCCAAGTTGAGCTGAACGAACGGGCCGCACCACTTAGAACGAGGGACCGGATTGATTGGGGTGATAGGCGCTTCGTCAAAATTCAATTGTCTATAAATTTCTTCCTGCCAGCCCTCAGCGGAGATACTCTGATGGAAATACCCCTGGGGGTACGTGAAGCCAACTCCGACCAGAGGCAGCCCCAGGTCACTAGCCTCTTTGCAAATATCGCCGGCCAAGACTCCCAGCCCTCCAGCATATATGGGAAGGGAATTATGTATGGCAAATTCCATGGAAAAGTAGGCAACAGGGCCGTCTAAGACATTGGGATATTTGGCAGAAAACCAGCTGTCTTTATCTGATATGTCGGCATCAAAGGCTGACATCACAGAGTCATACAAATTGAGAAAGAAGAGGTCAGTGACAGCAGCCTCTAACTTATCGGTACTGATTTCACGTAATTGTTTGACCGGGTTGTGTCCACTCAGCCGCCATAGTGGATAATCCAGAACACGAAACAGCTCACGCGCCTTGGGGTGCCAGCTCCACCATAGATTATTAGCTAGCTCCTCCAGTCGGCCTATTCGTTCGGGTAACTTCAATTCTGATAACATGCTTTGCTAGAATATGCTGTTCAGATGTCAGCTCAGGGCTCTTCTCTATCTATTTCAGAAAAGTGTACACAATCCTGTCTAGCTGGTTGGTTATTATAACAGAACGCTGACTAGGTTATCATGCAGGCGAAGAACTCTTCATTACGGTTGGCCCACGGGTGCGTTATTATTGAGGCAGACTCACAGCGTATGGTGTTCCTAACAGTCCGCGACGTGCTTTGATTCTGGTTCAGAAGTTGTTGTGGTATAATATGCATACACTGTCAGGTTAGTTAGGAGGTGTGTGAACATGGTCAGGATTATCAAGATTAGCCACGAGGAGGCAAAGAGACGTTTAGGAGATGTGCCGGATGGTAAACGCTTCTGGTGTCATGATGGTAAGGTTATTAAGAATCTCAAAGAGCTCAGTAAGGCTTTGAATGATATGAGTGACGAAACCTTCCATTATCATTTGAGCGGGGGGAGAAACGATTTCAGCAAGTGGATTAGAGAAGTGGTGGGAGATGATAAAGTGGCAGAGGACTTCAGTAAAGCCAAATCTCGTATGCAAGCCAGCCAGGTAGTGGCAAAGAGCATTTCGCTCCTTGAGCGTAAGATGTAGAGGAGTCCTGAGGCTTCTTCGGAGATGGACCGTATCGGAGACCTAAACCAGGCTGGGAATTATCACACTTTGCTCTCTGAATGTTCGGTATCACTGCCCAGGGTAGAGAGAATTGTTCTTCTACCACTATTGTGCAAATAGTTTGTCTTCCAGTCTGCTTCTAATATCCCTGGCAGCAACAGCGCGCCGGTAGTATTCTCGTTTTGTTTCCTCATTAGCCCCGCTCTTATTTATGGCCCGGTAGGCGTTGACCACAGTTCGCCATTGGTCAAGTAAGCCCATGTGAACAAGGTTAATGTCCCACATAGGGCGATTGCTGGCCCACCACATTTGGCAACTATGCTCAGCCCGGTCGAGAAGTCCACGAGCAATGGCAGCAGAGCGTCGACTTTCCTCACTATCGGCACACTCCAGGGCTTTGTTCACCAAATCAATGCATATACTGAGGTGCTCCCACTGGAGATGGTGCACCTCGTTGTTCTTATCCCGCCAAAGGGGGTAGTAGTTGGCGACTTTAATGTCTTCGGCACTGGTGCTCCACGAAGATGCCAGAGGCTCTATCGTTTGACCCAGGGGAAAGAGGTCGAGAAGCTGGCTGACTGTGACCATCTGGATTTTAGTGGCAGCTTCACCATTGGTCAATAGAGAAACGTGTTGTCCAGCTAGCGCAGTAGCTTGCTTAACCTCCTCAAGAGGCTCTGTGGATGGTTCTAGCTCCTCGTAAACCTTTGCGAGGAACGTTCTTTCCCAGCCTTGGATATGATGACCATAGGTTTCAGCATCCATAGCTGTGACCACATAGATATTCTCCCTTTCACCCTGCCACTGCTCCAGGTGAACAATGAATTCCTTGGGTCCCAGGGCTTGAAAGCTTATCCTATTGCTGAGCACATCGTCGCGGAAGAAGACCGCTATCTCTTGTCCATTAGACTCCGCTCTGTAGATGATATCTACAGGCCACTCTACTGGGCAGGCAATACCGCTAAGGATAATCCAGCGACACCCTGACTTGATGATAGGCTGCAAAATATCTTGACTGTAACACATCTCCGGGGGAAAGAATCCTTGGGGGGCGTAGGACCTACCGAAGAAGTGGCGATTGGTTTGCGCGTTCAGGTCTATTTGCCTTTTTGCTTCCTCTTTGGGTATCAAGGGGAGAATAGGATGGTACTTACCGGTTTCTGTGAATTCAATCTGGCCCATCTCAGCAAGGTTTCTAAAACCTTCAATTATGTCTTTATGACCGCAGTCAATTAGCATGTCAGTGAGGACTCCGTTGAAGTTTATGGTTAGTCGAGCATTCGGATATTCTTCAAAAACGTAAAGCAGGGGCCGATAAGACTCATTACATACCTTTCTTAGCACCGATGGAACTTGGGTCGGTGGCTGATAGAAATGCAGTAGCTGGGCCCAGTAAATCATCTGTACCTCCGAGTGGAAATCCTATCAGGATAATTCAACGAAGCTAGCCCCGATAAATCGGGGTTTATTCTAACACATACTCAGGTCACAAAATAATCTTCCCATCTTAGCCGTAAGTCAGGTAAGGAGTCCAAGAATGTAGTTCGGTTATCACCAGGGGCAACATTGTCTTTCGTCGTTTGCCCTGCTGACCGTGACTGCGGTCGTTGATTTCTATAATCTCGCACTGACAAGGCGTATGGATGAAATGGAGTTGACTGCATTACATTTGTGATAACCATACCTCCGCCATTTTGCAGGCGGAGGTATGGTCGAAAAAGCTTACCTCAGATCCCACTCGTCAACATTGCACTGCCCGTCGGTATTAAGTCCTGTAGCGACGACTGTGCCATCAGACTCAAGTCCTGCTGTGTGATAATAACCTGCAGCGACCTGGATGATATCGGCCCAGTCATCGACGTTGCATTGCCCGTCGTAGTTCAGCCCGGTGGCAATGACGCTGCCGCCGGATTCCAGACCTACTGTGTGATGTGCGCCTGCGGTTACCTGCACGATATTCGTCCACCCGCTGACGTTACACTGCCCGAGCAAGTTCCACCCCACGGCGACCACTGTCTCATTAGACTTAAGTCCTATGGTGTGCTGTTCTCCAGCAGCGATCTGGACGATGTCCGTCCAGCCGCTGACCCCACACTGCCCGTAGGTGTTGAGTCCCACAGCCACCACGGCGCCGTTGGACTTCAGCCCCACGGTGTGATAGTAGCCTGCGGCGACCTGGACGATGTCCTCCCAGCCATTGACATTGCATTGCTCATAGGAGTTGTCTCCCATGGCGACCACGGTGCCGTCCGACTTAAGCCCCACCGTGTGTATGTAACCTGCGGCGACCTGAATGACGTCTGTCCAGTTGGTGACATCACACTGCCCGTTCGCGTTGAGTCCCACGGCGACCACAGTGCCGTCAGTCTCAAGCCCCACGGTGTGATGCCCGCCCGCAGCAACCTGGATAATGTTCTCCCAGGCACCAATATTGCACTGCCCGTTGGCGTTAAGCCCAGTGGCCACCACTGTGCCGTCGGACTCAAGTCCTACAGTGTGATACCCGCCGGCAGCAACCATCGGTTCGACCTCGAAGTTGGCCGTGACAGTAACAGCCTGGCCAGGCATAGTGAAGGTAGTCTCCGCTTGATTTGCATTGCCGAACACGCCCGACGGCGCTGTCCAGTTAACAAAATGGTAGCCTAGGTTGGCCACCGCTTCTATGTTGACTATAGTTCCTTCTGCGTAAGGTGACCCATCGGTCATGTCAATCGCTGTACCGCTACCGACAGGAGACACTGTCATAGTAAGTTCGTAGGTTGGTATCAGCTCGAAGTTGGCGGTGACGCTTACAGCCTGACCGGGCATGGTAAAGGTAGTCTCTGTCTCATTTGCATTATCGAACACGCCCGCTGGCGCTGTCCAGTTGACGAACCGGTAACCTAAATTGGCTACCGCTTTTATGCTGACCAGAGCTCCCTGCGGGTAAGGACTGGCATTTGTTTCGTCGGTTGCCGTTCCACTACCCTGGGGATATACAGCCATAGTGAGTTCGTAAGTTGGGGGTATCGCCTCAAAATGGGCGGTGACGGTTACCGCCTGACCGGGCATGGTGAAGGTAGTTTCTGCTTCATTAGGATTGTCAAATTCACCGGCAGGTGCCGACCAGTTAACAAAATCATAGCCCACGTTGGCTACTGCCTTTATGTTAACTAAAGCTCCTTCCGGGTAGGGATCGTCATTTGTTTCGTCCGTTGCAGTTCCGCTATTGAGGGGAGACACAGCCATGGTGAGTTCATAGGTTGATGGTATCGCCTCAAAATTGGCAACGATTTCGTAATCGTTCTGCATATCGATAGTGGTCGTGGGATCAGTGAGACCATTTATAGGTTCACCTACCCACTCCACAAAGTCATAGCCTTCACCAGGACTACCTGCCAGATCGACTTCGGTACCCGCAGGAATATCAAGTATTATCTCCGTCTCACCCGGACCGACCACAGTCTCTTCTCCATCGACTGTGACGGTAACCGAACCTCCAGCAGTGCTGGAGATGTTGAGGGCATACGGAATAGGCTCATCAGTACCCGGATTGGATCCGCAGCCCATCATCCCTGCAATCAATACTAACATGACCAAAAGCACGCTGAGTCTTTTCATACAATTTTTCCTCCGTTCTTATTCATATTTCCTGTCCTTTTCAGGTCTTTCAAGACCTAATCTCAACAATATTTGACCATATTAAATATAGCAGAGCTTTATTTAGCGTCAATCACCCATCAGTAATAGGAATCTAGTACCATTCAATTCCGCACTCGTAGATTCATTAAGAAATGCCGTAGGGCGATACTCCACAGCCCCCGTCTTTCTTTCTGGAGCAGAACAAACAAATCCTCATCGCCACCATTAATGTCACTCAGAGCTGGGACAGGTCGAGGCTTGGGAATGCGATAGCCTCTCCACGGAGACCGTTTCACCATTTTGTTCTTCGCAGCGACAAGGGGAAAGCTACATAAATAATTGAGTGACGGTGTGGTCGGGAAACAGTGAGTCCAAAGCTATCGACTAATTTTTGGGGTGTCAGAAACACGGTACCGCAGGGAGTCAGGTTAGCTTATCCTGCCAAATTCCTTCTCTAGTTGATGAGCACTCAAATGAATCATAGTTGGCCGGCCATGGGGACAGGCGCGCGGTTGCTTTGTCTGTTCTAGCTGCTTTATTAGCTCCCGTATTTCTTCATTGCTTAGCTGCTGACCGGCTCTGATGGCACCATGGCAAGCCAAAGATTGGGCTGCTCTTTCTTCCCACGGATTGAGGCTTTCCTTGCTGGCAAGGCTATCAAGCAGCGCAGTTATTATCTCAATGATATTAGCCCTGGCCATCAGGGCCGGTATGGTGCGTATCAGATAGCTTCTATTTCCAAAAGGCTCAATAGTGAAGCCAAATCCAGCCAGTAACTCTTTGCTAGTCTTCAGGGTCTCTTCTTCTCTGGGGCTGAACTCTATCGTTACGGGCTGGAGTAATCCCTGGACTTCAACTGCCTGCTGTGACCACTGGGCCAAAATTCGATCATACAGTATGCGCTCATGAGCAGAATGCTGGTCGATGAGATAGAGTCCATCAGGTCCCTCGGCGATGATATAAGTGTTGCCCAGCTGCCCCAGCACTCTTAACAGCGGCAATTCAAGGGTTGGCAACTGGGAAGCAAGAAAGGCTGGCTCGTTGTCCATTATCATGCGAGGGCTCTGCCAATGTCCTGAGTTGGCTGAGAAAGACACAGCTTTCTGGCTAGCAATAGGCGTTCTGCCTAACGCTTCCTCTACGGCTTTCCTTACACAACTAAAGACAACTTGCTCCTGGCAAAACTTTATCTGGGCTTTGGCAGGATGGATGTTGACATCAAGCTCCTGAGGCGGCAGCGAGACATTGATTACCACAATGGGATGCTGGCCGTCCATAAGTAAACCATGATAGGCTTCCTCCGCGGCCCGCGTTAACAAAGGACTGTGCACCCACCTGCGATTGACAAAGAAGCTGAGATAGTTACGATTGGATCGGGTTAAGGAGGGTGGGCTTGTCAGGCCGCTGACCTTGGCCGGCCCGTCTCTTTGCTCCACCTTGAGCATCCTTTGTGCCAGCTCAGAACCATATATTTTGCCTACTACCTCGCACAGGTCCCCATGGCCTGTAGTCTGCAGGCTCAGGCGTTTATCGAGAACCAGGTTGAACTTCACCTCGGGGAAAGCCAGGGCATACTGACTTACCAGATGGGCGATGTGACTGTTTTCAGTATTTGCTGACTTAAGAAACTTAAGTCGTGCGGGGAAATAGCGGAACAACCGGCGTACACTCACGGTAGTACCTGGGGCCCTGGCGCGGCTTTCCTTGCGAATTACCTCGCCCTTCCTCAAATACATGTAGCTCCCTACCGTCCTCGAGGATGTTTGCGTGAAGATTTCGACTTCAGCGACAGTCGCGATGCTGGGTAAGGCTTCGCCCCGAAAGCCAAGGCTGGAGATCTTATCCAAATCGTCCAAGTTAGCGATCTTGCTCGTGGCATATCTGTGAAAGGCAAGTTCTAGTTCCGAGGACGGAATGCCGGCCCCATTATCGCTTACCTTGATTAGCTCTACTCCGCCGCCCTGAGCTTCTACCGCAATTTCAGTGGCTCCGGCATCCAGGGAATTCTCTACAAGCTCCTTGACCACTGAGACCGGTCTCTCGACCACCTCCCCAGCAGCAATCTTGGAGACAACATCCGACTGTAAAACCTTAATCGGCATCTACATTACAGATTACACGGTTTCGTGTATTTTGTCAATGGGTTAGGCGGCAAAATCTAAGTCTTTCTCGATCTTGTCCAAGGGTGCGAGGCTGGCCAGAAGCTTCTTGACACCAGCCCCTTCAAAGACTACGGTCACTTCTTGGTCATCCCTGGTGGGACTGCAGTTCATCACTATACCGGGGCCAAATTTGCTGTGGTGAACATGGTCACCCACCTTCAACGCTGGAGTGCTGGAAGGTCGACGTGAAGGTTGCAGGTTTCCGGACAAGTCGGGACTACCCACCGGAGTCGGGCTGTCTTCCCATAATCCTCTCGGGGTTATCAGGCGCGGTGAGATATCTCGGAGGAAACGGGACGGCGGGTTTGATGTGCTGCCGCCGAATAGATTCCGACGGTAACTGCGTAGAAGATAGAGACGCTTCTTAGCCCTGGTTATTCCCACGTAGCAAAGACGACGCTCTTCTTCCATTTGTTCCGGGTCGTCGAATGATCTCCTGTGTGGAAGAATCCCTTCCTCCAGGCCAACTATAAAAACCACGGGAAACTCCAAGCCTTTAGCTTGATGTAGGGTAATCAGGGTCACAGCATCCGCTTTTTCATCCAGCTCATCTATATCCGATACCAGGCTTACTTTTTCCAGGAATGCAGTCAAAGCTTCCTCCAGGGCGAGTTCATTGTATTCGCTGGCAACACTGCGCAGCTCCAATACGTTTTCCCATCGCTCCTCCCCACCCTCCTTGCCCACAATATATGCTCTATACCCCGTGCGCTCCAGTATTTCATCCAGTAGGCCGGAAAGGCTTAGCTCACGGCTCTGATCAGTGACCTCAGCCATAAGAGCATCAAATCCCACCAGAGCCTGGACAATGCGTGGAGAAAGGGATTGTCTTCCTTCGCCGGCAGTAACATTTTGACTTATCTGTTTTAAAGCCCCGAAGATGGAGATGTCATGAGTTTTTGCCCAGGATTGAAGCATGCTAATGGTCTTCTGCCCGATGCCTCTCCCGGGCGCATTTATGATCCGAGTCAAGCTGACATTGTCCTGTGGATTATGGATGACCCTGAGGTAAGCAATAATGTCTTTAACCTCCTGCCTCTGGTAAAAGCGGGTGCCGCCAACAAGCTTGTAGGGCACACCATACCTCATGAAGGTCTCTTCTAAAGCTCGTGATTGAGCATTAACCCGATACATAACGGCGCAGTCCTTAAGGGATATTTGCTCCTGACCAATCAGCTTCTCTATCTCATTGACTACACATTGCGCTTCTTCTTCGGCATTATAACTTTCGATAAGCGTTACCGGAGCTCCCTCTTCGTTTTCTGTCCATAGCTTTTTGGGCTTGCGCAGCACGTTGGCTGAGATGACGTCTGAGGCTACTTCCAGGATTGTCCCCGTGGAGCGATAATTCTGCTCCAAAAACACGACTTTGGCTTCGGGATAATCCTTTTCAAAGCTCAGGATATTGCGTAAATCAGCGAATCTCCACGAATAAATAGATTGGTCAGGGTCGCCGACTACACACAGATTCCGGTATTTTCCTGCTAGCTGCTTCATAAGCTCATACTGGGCGATGTTGGTATCCTGAAATTCATCGACCAAAATATGAACATACCTTGACTGGTATCTGGTGAGGATTTGAGGATGGTCACGGAACAACTGCACCGTCTTCATCAGTAAGTCATCGAAATCTACCGCTTGAGCCTGGCCAAGTAATTGCTGATAGCGTTGATAAACTCTGTGGACTATCTCCTCAAAATAACTGCTAACCCACTCAGCGTAGTCTTCAGAGCTAGTGAGATGGCTCTTCGCAGCGCTGATGGTCGAGCGTAGTGCCTGAGGAGCATACTGCTTGACATCCAGGTTCAATTCTTCCAGGGTTTGTTTCATCAACCTTACCTGGTCGTCCTCATCGTAGATAACAAAACTCGACTCAAGTCCGATAGCTTTGCCATCACGACGGAGAATTCGAGCACAAATTGCATGAAAGGTGCCTAAAGTCAAAGCTTCCACAGCCTGACCCAGGAGTTGTTCCAGTCTCTCTCTCATCTCTCGTGCGGCTTTGTTGGTGAAGGTAACTGCCATAATGTGGTGAGGATCAACGCCGCAGAGTTTGACTAGATAAGCGACTCGGTGGGTAATCACTCGGGTCTTGCCGCTGCCGGGTCCAGCCAGGATAAGTACAGGGCCTTTGATGGCCTCGACAGCTTCTCTTTGGGCGGGATTGAGCGTGGCCAAGATATCCATGGGGGTCAGGCATTATTATAGCATTGAGGGAAAAAGGCCCCAACACCAACAAATAATGGGTCTCAGGAGGACAATGCAGAAGTCAATCAAGTCGAAACATAGCAGCCTAGGTGAAGAGGGGCTGTGCTGTGACAGAATTCTGTCGGTTTTTTTTGCTGTGTGAGCAAACCTTTGACAGCCAAAGATTGCCGTGACGAAATGCGAAGGGATATAATTTCACCATAAGCTCCTGTAATTGCCTGGTGGATCAGACGAAATCGCTGGACTGTCTGCGTAAAAGCAGAAAAGGAGGTCATGATGACTAGTTTCAGTGACTATGACAAGTATGATGGCCTCGGACTGGCTGAGCTCGTCCGAAAAAAAGAAGTCAAGCCGAGCGAACTGGTTGAAGAGGCAATAAGTCGCATCGAAGAACTTAATCCGCAGCTTAACGCAGTAATCTACAAGATGTATGATCTGGCTCGCAGAGCTGCGGACGCAGACCTGCCGGATGGTCCCTTCAAAGGCGTTCCTTTCCTGATGAAAGATATCCTGATGGCTTATGCCGGAGTTCCCTTGACCAATGGCAGCCGGTTCTTCAAGCACTTTATACCGGATCATGATAGCGAGCTTGTCAAGCGGTTTAAGTCAGCCGGTATCATCGTTGTTGGCAAGACTAACCTGCCAGAGTTCGGGCTGGTGCCGATAACCGAACCAGAATTGTTTGGCCCAACCAGCAATCCCTGGGACCTGAGCCGTACTCCAGGTGGTTCCAGTGGTGGCTCGGCTGCTGCGGTAGCCGCACGAATGGTGCCCCTGGCCCATGCCAGCGACGGTGGCGGTTCTATTCGAATGCCAGCCTCTTGCTGCGGTGTATTCGGTCTCAAGCCAACCCGGGGTCGCAACCCGATAGGCCCTGATTTTGGTGAAGCCTGGCGTGGCTTGCATTGTGACCACGTTTTAACCCGCTCGGTTCGTGATAGTGCTGCCATGCTGGATGCCACCGCTGGCCCGGATACCGGAGCTCCTTACTATGCCGTACCACCAGTTCGTCCCTTTTTCGCTGAAATTGACACTGACCCGGGAAAGTTGCGAATTGCCTTTACGTCAAAGCCCTTTCTTAATGCCGTCATTCACAAAGACTGTATCAAAGGGCTAGAAGCGACGGCCAGGCTATGTCAGGACTTGGGCCACGAAGTAGCAGAAGCAGCACCTCAAATAGACGGCAAAGGCTTTGCTAAAGCCTTTATGACGATAGTCTGTGTCGAAACCAGAGCCGCAATTGAGGAGGCGCAGGTGTTGTTGAATCGCAACGCTTCATTTAAGGATTTTGAACCCAGCACATGGGCACTCGGCTTGCTCGGCGGGCAGTGTCGGGCGCCTGAGTTCTCCAAGTCTCTTAACCTGGCTCAACTTACAGCTCGACAAATTGGTGAGTTTTTCAAAAGGTACGATGTCCTGCTGACTCCGACGTTGGCCAGACCACCTGTGGCCACGGGTCAACTTCAACCGAAAGGGATGCGAGCTGTGGCCATGAAGTTGCTGGTTAGTATCAATGCCGGCGGCTTGATTAACGCCTTGAGTGGCATAGATGCTCTTTCCCAACACGTCTTTGGGTTCATGCCTTACACACCGCTGTTTAATGTTACAGGTCAGCCAGCCATGTCCGTCCCACTGTACTGGAACGATGCGGGACTACCCATCGGCATGCACTTTGTCGGACGATACGGTGACGAAGCCACTTTGTTCCGTTTGGCCGGCCAACTGGAAAAAGCAAGGCCGTGGTCTCAGCGCATTCCTCCAATCTGTGCCTAGATTAACTAGCAGGTATAGAGGTCACTTAAATTCCGAAATGTTCTGCGGCCTAACCAAGGGAATCCTAACCTCAACTACGTCGACGTTGGAGACAATTATTAATCTAGTCGTACGAGCATTTGTGGGAGATAATGGCTTGAGCTAGCTAAGCCTTGTTGTTATACTTAATTTTGGAAATGATGAATTGGAGCGATTGCCAGAAGAACCTGGGAATATCTTTCCGCCAGGAGTCATTACTGGAGCAGGCTTTTGTTCACTCATCTTATTCCAACGAGAATCCCGACTTTGACTGGCCCAGCAACGAGCGTCTGGAATTCCTCGGTGATGCCGTACTCAACTTCGTAGTAACGGATAAGCTGTATAGAGAGTTTCCCAATTTGCCGGAAGGAGAACTAACTGAGATTCGTGCCTCTCTGATCTGTCGCGATACTCTGGCGGAACTGGCTTCTTCACTCAGGCTAGGCGATTGGCTGCTGTTAGGACGAGGTGAGGAAGCGAACGAAGGAAGGGCAAAGGCCAGTAATCTGGCAAACGTCATGGAAGCGCTGATCGCTGCTTTGTATTTAGATCAAGGGTTAGCGAGAACCAGACGCTTCATTCTTAGACAGCTCAAGCCAGAATTTGAGGAAATAAACTCAGGCAAGATGCCCATAAACTACAAGGCATTAGTGCAAGAGTTCGTCCAAGGACAGAAGAGGCCAACGCCGGTTTACCGTTTGGTGCAAGCTAGTGGTCCTGACCACCGTAAGCAATTTACCGCCGAGATTTTGGTCGAAGGAGAGGCACTGGGTAGGGGGACAGGAAAGAGCAAGAAAATTGCTGAGAGTCAAGCAGCAAGAGTGGCTTGGCAAAAACTGAGGTGTAGCCATGGGCAGACGAGACTTTAGACGACGAGAACCAAAGAAACCGAAGAAGGGGGCGCAAAAAAGCCGACCGATTTCGGAACTCGTGCCAACGGTAGAGGTAGAGGTAATCAAGAAGAAGAGGAAACCTGCCGAGGAATCTGAGGAATAGGTAGTTGGCAGCTTACCTGAAGCTTCACCGCAGCGGCAAGCTCAGGGAACGGGTAAATGCGTCTCTATCCTTATTGGAGAGGTGTTGTGTGTGCCCCCGCAGTTGCGGTGTGAATCGCTTGGCCGGCGATGTGGGCAAGTGCCGTACACCTCGTGACGCAATGGTCTCCAGCTATGGGCCTCACTTCGGTGAAGAATCCCTTTTAGTCGGCAGGTATGGTTCGGGCACCATATTTTTCACAAACTGCAACCTTACCTGTCTATTCTGCCAGAATTATCGAGTTAGCCAGCTAGGGCAAGGTCAGAAGGTGAGCAAAGAAGAACTAGCTTACATAATGCTCTCCCTTCAAGCTAGAGGATCCCACAACATAAACCTGGTGTCCCCAACCCACGTAGTTCCTCAAATTCTGGAGGCACTGGAGGTAGCTGTAGAGTCAGGCTTACATCTTCCCTTAGTATATAACAGTGGTGGCTATGACTCGGTGGGGACTCTAAGGATGCTTGACGGCATTGTTGATATCTATATGCCGGACATGAAATACGACGATGAGGAAACTGCCAGGGAGTTGTCGGGCATTGAAAACTATCCTGAGGTAAACAAAACGTCAATCAAGGAAATGCACCGCCAAACAGGTGACCTGGACATAAACCAGGAAGGAGTAGCCCAGCGAGGGCTCCTGGTTCGCCACCTGGTCTTACCCCACGGTTTGGCAGGAACGAAAGGGATAGTAGATTTTCTCAGCAGAGAAATTTCCCGCAACACCTACGTCAATATTATGGCTCAATATCATCCTTGCTACAAGGCCCTTCAAATTCCAGCTTTAGGGTGGCGGATATCTTCTGCAGAATTCCAAGAGGCACTATCCCTAGCTCAGGAAGCCGGTCTCAGTCGGCTGGATAAAGTTCGTCCCACTGAGATTCCTCGAATGTGCTTAAAATGACAGCATATGGGTCGGGACGATAAGTCTAGCTATTAACGAAGAGGGTAACTCAGGGTAAGAAGATGCCTGATACTGCACGCTTCTCCGCCACTGTCTATGGACGGGTGCAAGGTGTTTACTTTCGCTACTTCGTTCGAAATGAAGCCAGAAAGCTAGGTTTGACAGGCTATGTGCGCAATCTTGCCAGCGGCGATGCCATAGAAGTTCAAGCTGAAGGAGAGAAGCCACAGCTGGATAGACTACTGGAGCAACTTAAGACGGGCCCGCCGGGAGCGTGGGTCAAGAAGGTGGAAGCAAATTGGCCGGAGTATTCAGGGCAGTTCGCGGACTTCAGGATAAGATACTGAGAAAGGTTGAAAATCAAATTGACAACTCAGAGTGCGCCATCGGGAAGAATCAAGTAGTCAATAACCAGTAGAGATAGGTGGCCGCCGGCTAGCGATTTTTGACTAATGGTTATGGGGTTCAGAATTCAAGCTACTTCACAACCAACTCAGTCCTCAAGTTGAACTCTGCCCTGACTAATCAGTTTCAAGTGCTCGCAGTGGATTCCAGCTATTTGAGAAGCCTTGAGGTCAACTTCGTGTGGTTCGCCCATCAGAATCTTCCCGTAATCCTCCGCCTCTCCCTTCGTAGGATCATCCCCGTAGAAGAATTTCTGATGACCTTCGATAATACCCAGATCGAAGGGTAAAGTGAAGTAGAGGTCAGCAAGGACCTTCTCAATGCCCAACTCATGCAGACTCCCCCATCCCCCTCGCTTGCCCTGCTTATATTTGCTCACTGGCAGCAGACTCAAAAGGTTTGCTACGCTGAAGTGGCCAACGCGACCACTAACCTTGAAGGGGCTGACGCTGATCAAGAAGTCGCTACGCAACACTACATTGGGCACCCAAAAACTTTCCACAGCATAGAATTCAGTTAGAGGATTCTGCACCTCTATGAAAATGGAATCCCTGATATCGAGCATAAGCACCTGATGAAAGTTATATCCTAAGGCTTGATATATCGGGTAAATCGATTCGCCGCTAGGAGCCCCATCCGCAATAAGGATATCAGCATTACTAACTTTTCTAATACCTCTGATAATAGCGCTCAGCAGTTTTGGGCTTGTCGTTACAGGGTACGGCAAGGGATAACCGGCACAAGGTTTGATTAAAACCCGTCTTGCCCAAGCCAGTTGCGGAGGAGGAACAAACACAAAATCCGAATCCTTGACAATCATTGACTTCATATAAACGGTCAAATTTCAATATCTACAAAGCTGGCCGCAATAGCACGATCTCGTTAGCAGTCGGCAGCTTTTCGCGCTCGAACTCTATTTCACTATTCGCCATCTTTCTTACATTCTTCTTGCCCTTAAGGAAATCCTCGACGTCGGCTATCGGATAGGCGCACTTTAGTGTCTTGAAATGCATAGGAATTGTTATTTTCGGCTTCAATTGGTCACACACCTGGCAAGCTACAGAGGCATCAATAGTGAAGAAGCCACCTACAGGAACGAACAGTACATCCACGGCACCAATTTCAGTGACCTGTCCCGGACTGAGCACGTGCCCTAAATCACCCAGGTGACAAAGCTTTATATCATCTATGGTGAAACAAAAAACAGTGTTAGGTCCCCTTTCACGACTGTGAGAATCATCGTGAGAGGTAGCTACGCCCTTGAACTGAATACCTTTGACAGTTGTCTTGCCACTACCCTTAACCACTTCGGGTTTCCCCTGTACTGCGGAGATGTTATTATGGTCCCCATGGTCATGACTCACCACGACGACATCAGCAGTTTCCCTGATGGGAGAATAGTTGATACCTCCGCCCACGGCATAAGGGTCAGTCATTACTCGTACGCCGTCTCGGGAGGTAATTAAGAAACAAGCATGACCTAACCATTTCACTTTCATTTCGCCTCCTGATTCCTTGCCTTACTCAAAGCCAATTCAACCAGAGTCCTGACGCCGAATCCAGTGGCCCCTTTCACTGTGTACCCACTCTCCTTGCTGGAGAGACGCGGGCCGGCTATATCGACATGAACCCAAGGTGTGCTACCAACGAACTCAGCCAAAAAAAGGGCAGCGGTGATGGCCCCGCCATACCTGTCGCCGGTATTCTTAACATTGGCGATTTCGCTCTTGTTCTGTTCCTTGTACTCTTGGGGCATAGGCAGCTGCCACATCCTCTCGCCGGTTTTTGCCGCAGCTTTAAGGACTTCGTCTATCCAGTCTTGGTCATTGCCAAAGAGACCGCTATAAAGGGTGCCTAAAGCAATACGGCAAGCCCCGGTCAAAGTGGCCAAATCTACTAACGGAGATAAACCTTGTTTTACGGCATAACTTAAGGCATCCGCCAGAATAAGCCTTCCTTCAGCGTCCGTGCTAATCACTTCTATGGTCTTGCCATTCATTGCCTTCAGTATATCTCCCGGTTTCAAGGCCGTCCCGCTGGGTAGATTCTCGGTAGCCGGAATAACGGCGGTGATATTAATCTTCGGTTTCAATTGAGCAATAGCTCCTAATGCTGTCATGACAGCAGCGGCGCCAGCCATATCGGCCTTCATCTCATCCATTCCCTCCGCTGGCTTGATGGAGATTCCCCCTGAGTCAAAAGTTATGCCCTTACCCAAAAAACCAAGGGCTTTTTCAGAACGTCCATTTCCTTTATAGCTGAGAATCATAAGCTTGGGAGGCTGATTGCTACCCTTCGCCACTCCCAGGAGTGCTCCCATGCCCATTGCCTCCATGCCCTCTCGGTCAAAGACCTTAAACTCCAAACCATAGTTCTCAGCTATTTCCTTGGCTATTTCAGCCATCCGAGTAGGCGTCATGTAGTTAGCTGGTTCATTACCCATATCCCGAGCCAAATTGGTGGCTTCAGCAATCAACTTCCCTCTGCCAACGACTGGTTCCACGATAGGGACTTGTTCCTTTTCTCTTACTACTACTAGTATTTCTCTGACATCTTCATATTCAGGCTTCTTATATTTGGTGAAGGTATAAAGGCCGAGAATAGCGCCCTCAGCTATTGCCTGAGCTGAAGCTTCAAGCTCAATGCCGCCTGCGCCAGCACCATGAAGTATTGTAGCTATCTTGTGGCAATTCAATTTACGCAACGCCCGACAAAATTCTCCCGTCACCGTTCGAATTTTATCCACGTTGAACTCCTGGCGCTTGCCCAAGCCAGCGATAGCCACTACCCCCGCTGGCAGCTTACCAAAAGTATGAACAATGCTAACCTCACCGAACTTACCCTTGATCTCACCCCGCTTGATTAGAGCGCTAATAGCACCGTTCAAAGTTTTATCCACAGCAAAGGTAGCGCCGCCCGGTTGCTCCACACCTTCAAAAAGGTTTACCACTATGGCATCAGCTTCGACTTGAGATATGTCCCCAACTATAACTTTAATCTCCAAGATTCATCTCCCCAAAATGCATAAATTGTAGAACATTTATTTTACTTTATTTGGATGAAGAATTGAAGAGGTTAATAGAGGAAATTTTCCTCTTATCTCTTTGTTGCCCGCACAATCTTATCGATTACGGCAGTAATATCCTGTGAGGTATCAACAACAAGGTGATTGCGAGAAATCTTTTCCCTGCGAGGCTTCATCTTGTTATACACTCTCCACTCGGCTTACGAGTCATCATGAGGCATAGGTGCCTTTTCCCGGGCCAGAAGGCGTTGTTGCACCACCTCGGTGGGAGCTTCAACCCAGACCGGAATGAGCTTTGCCCCGGCTCTTTCTGCCGCGTCATAGAAATATTCTCGACGGTGCTCCAACAGGTTTGTGGCATCAAAGATGACAGGAATCCCCTTCGTCAAAAGCTCTTCGATGAGAACATGGCAAGCAGAGAAAAGGCGTTTGTTTTCATTTTCCTTATACTGCGGGAACGGGAACAGAATCTTTCGCAAAGTGTCGCTTGCCAGAATGAGAAAAGGAAACCTTTCAGCCACCTTGCGGCAGAAGAAGGACTTGCCCGTGCCCGGCAAGCCACTGACAAGTATAAACGGAGGTTCCACCTGCGGTTGAGGTAAGTCATTGAGGCTTTGTCTTAGTTTCTCTACGTCTTCATCTAACCTACCTACCATACATCACAATTATCACCATGAATCCGCCTGTGTGTCAAAGTACTATCCTTGTTCGTTTTTTGGGATAAGTATCAAGCCGCTTTGCAGTTTTTGAGCCTATGTCTTTGTCAATCCAACGGTGTTAAGGAATGCAGCCACGACAACTGGATCAAACTGAGTGCCTGCACAACGCTTGATTTCCTCCACAATTTCCGTGATGGACATAGCCGACCGATACGGTCGGTCGGACATCATAGCATCAAAGGCGTCGGCCACAGCTAAGATTCTGGCTCCCAACGGTATGTCATCGCCTGCAATAACCTGATGAAGTCCGCTACCGTCATAATGGTCGTGGTGATGCTCGATCATTTCAGTTATCTTCCCATTAACCACTGGCCGCACAATCTCGGCACCCACATGAACGTGAGTCATAATGTGCTCGTACTCTTCACGTGTCAGTTTGCCGGGCTTATTCTGGATAACCTGGTCAACCGCAATCTTCCCGATGTCGTGCAGCAAGCTTCCCCAGCGCAGATCTTCCAGATGCTGCGCAGATAGACCAAGCTCATTGCCCAAAGCTAATGCTATGTCGGTCACCCGGCGAGAATGTCCACCGGTGTACTTGTCTTTAGCTTCGAGGGCAGATACCAGTGCCTCGATGGCGCCCAGAAAGAGTTTCTTAATCTCTCCCGTCTGCTCTTCAATCCTCTCCTCCAGGTATTGCTGGTAGTCCCTTATCTCTAGCTGTAGGTGTCTTTTTTCGAGAGCTCTTTTGATGGATAGAGAGAGCTCTTCCAAGTTAAAAGGTTTGCAGATGTAGTCATCAGCCCCCTGTTTCAGGCACAGAACGGCAACATTGATCTCATTAATAGCCGTAGCCATAATAACCGCGGTGTCAGGGTAGCCTGACTTTATTTCTGGGAGGACTTCGATTCCTGATTTGCCAGGCATCTTTATATCGAGAATAACCAGAGCGATCGGACTGGTGTTCAGCATTGTCAGGACTTGCTCAGCATCGCTTGCCTCCTCGCACTGATAGCCTTCTCCTGTTAACTTCTGGCGAAGGAGCCTCCTGATTGCAGCTTCATCATCTGCGATGAGTAACGTCTCTGGTTGCCTAGTCATGCCCCTACTCCTTTTTAGCCAATATATTTTTAGTAACTGTTGTTAGCTCCCTTTCATGTGTAACCAGTAAAATACTTTTCTCGTTGGCGTTAACCCATTTTGTGGCATAACCCGTTTATGGTCAGCTACCGTTAATAGGCAATTCGACAACAATGGTGGCTCCTCTATCCGGCTGGTTCACGGCATATATCTGCCCCCCGTGCTCAGTCACTATGCCGTGGCAGATGCTCAACCCAAGCCCAGTCCCCTTGCCCGCTTCTTTGGTAGTGAAAAACGGGTCAAATATGCGCCTCAGATTTTCCGGTGGGATACCCGGGCCATCATCAGCAAATGAAATCACCACAGTATCATCGTGTTTCTTGGTGGCGATGGTCAGCATCCCCTTGTTATGTGCCTTAACCATAAAATATTCGGCGTTGATAATGATGTTCAGGAAAAGCTGCTGCATCTGGAAATAATCAACCATGACTTCGGGAAGGTCTGGGTCAAACTGTCTCTCGACCAGTATACTGTTTGCTTTATGTTCATAAGCACGTAATTTCAGGACGTCCTCGATAATGCTATTCATATGGCTGCGCTGTTTCACAGGTGCCTGCTTTCGAGCAAATGTAAGCAGATTTTTCGTTACGTTAGCGGCCCGCTGAGCCTCGGTGTTGATAAGCTTCAGGTCCTCACGAATATCGTCAGGGACCTCCCTTTCCATAAGCAACTGGGAGAAACCGATGATGCTGGTGAGCGGGTTGTTAAGTTCGTGGGCGGTGCCAGCTGCCAGTTCGCCAAGGGAAGCCAGTCGGTCAGTCATCATAAGCCGCTCATTTTGTCGCTTTTGCTCCGTAATGTCTCTGGTGATATGGACAGTACCGAAGGCTTCACGTTGATCATTGAAAATCGGCGATGTTGACTCCAGAAGGTATTTTCCCAGGTGGGACTCGTAGAACTCCGCCGCCGCTGGTTTCCCGGTAGTCAGCGTATGCTGGTGAGGGCAGCCGGACCTGGGTTTTTTTCCTTTGTGTAGCTCATAACAGTGTATGCCGATGATTTCATTGAGGCTCTTCCGAAAAAGATCAGCAAATGCCTTGTTGGCCCGCAGAATCCGGAAGTCCCTGTCATGAATAGAGACAGCGTCGCTGATGGAATCAAATGTCCTACTCCATTCCTCGGCTGCCACCTTGAGCGCTTCCTCCATCTTCTTGCGCTCGGTGACATCCCGGCAGACGCAGAAGATTAGCTTCTGCCCGGCGCACATGGCTGCGTTGACACTGATATCAACATCAATGATACAGCCATCCTTGCGAGTGTGCTTTGTCTCCAAGTGGAAACCGTTGTCATCAGCATTTCGACCCATCTCCAGTATTTTCTCGGGCGGAAAACTCTTGTCCCAGTCCCACGTATGGAGCTGACGGACTTCCTCCAGAGTGTAGCCCAGCATCTCGGCAAAGCGCGGGTTGGCCTCCACCACCCCAGCATTCACATCTAGGACGACTATGCCGTCCAGCGATTGGTCTATGAGCAGACGGCGCCGGGTCAATTCATCAGCCAGTGCCTGCTCTTGTCTCTTGCGCTCGGTAATATCGCTATATACACCGTACGCGCCCACCAATTTGCCATTAGAACAAATCGGGTAGGCGAGCACAGAAACATTTACCAGGCTGCCATCTTTGCGTCTTCTCACCCGTTCTTTCCGAACAACTGCTCCACCTAAAATCCTGTGAAGAGAATCGAACGCTTCCTGCGTATCCTCTTCAGGGACGATGAGGTCGACAAGAGAGCGACCCTTGACTTCTTCATTAGAATAGCCGAAAAGCCCCTCAAACGCCATGTTGGCCTGCATCGCTCTGTCGTTCGTGTCCATCATGAGGATAGCATCGGGGGAGTTGTCAAACAGTTGCTGGAAGTAGGCTCTTTGAAGATTTGCTGCTTCCTCTACCTCTTTACGCTCCGTGATGTCACGCCCGACGCCACGAAAGCCGATAATCTCGCCTTTGTCATTTTTCAGAACAGAGATAGATGTTTCAGCAAACCCCTGGCTCCCGTCCTTGCGGACGGTTTTCCAGGGGAAACCCTTGTTTCGCGCACCGGTGCGGTACACTTCATTGAAGACCCGAAACAGAGATTCGATATCATCTTCTGCCGTAAAGTCTTTATAGCTCATCTCAATCAGATCTTCCCTTGAGTATCCCAGGTCCCGGCACACCGAGTTATTGACAAAGGTGAGGTGTCCGCCGAGATCAACCTCGAAATAGCTATCTTCCATCTCCTCCAGAATAGTCCGGTATCTCTCTTCAGACTGCCTCAGCCCTTCCTCTGCTTGCTTGCGCTCGGTAACGTCAACAAAAGAAAGTAAACCTGCTAACCTGCCCGCGTGCGTAATTCTCGCACCCGTCGCACTTATCCATATTCGTTTGCCCTCTTTGGTCATAACCTGAAGATCGAAGGCCCGCCGCGAGTCCTGTTCAAACAGCTCCTTTGTAAGAAGCTCAAGAGCTTTCTCTCCTTCCTTCGGAGGAACAAAGTCAAGCAGATTCACTCCAAAGCCTTCCTCTGCGGAATTGAATCCAAACATTTTCACAGCGGCTTGATTACCTATCACTACTTTCATAGTCTCAGCGTCCACAACGAGCGTCCCGATGACTGCGCTATCGAACAAAGCTCTATATTTTTCCTTGCTCTGTCGCAGTGCTTCCTCCGTTTTTTTACGCCCAGTGATATCGCGGGATGACGTGACAAAACCTAGGATGTTACCTGCATCATCTTTAAGCAACTGGCTGACCGATTCAAACCAGACGTATTGGCCGGATTTTTTGCGGATTCGGTACGAGAGAAGGACAGGCATCTCCTGTGAAGCCTCCTCCTGACCCTCTTTCCGGAGAGCTTCAAGATCATCGGGGTGCACTAGCTCCCAGGGATTAGTTCCGACTAATTCCTCCGACTCAAAGCCGAGTATCTGTCTGCAGGCAGGGCTGACGTAAACATATCTATGATCCGGATTGTGCAGGCAAATAATGTCACTTGAGTTTTCAGATATAAGGCGGAGCCTCTTTTCGCTCTCGCGCAGCGCCTCCTCCATTTGCTTGCGCTCGGTGATATCACGTCCAACGCCACGAAACCCGATAATCTCACCCTTGTTATTTTTCAGAAGAGAGATTGATGTTTCGGCAAACCCGTGGCTCCCGTCTGTCCGGATGGTTTTCCAGGGGAAGCCCTTGTTCGGCACACCAGTCCGGTACACTTCATTGAAGACCCGAAACAGGGATTCGATATCATCTTCTGCCGTAAAGTCTTTATAGCTCATTCCAATCAGTTCTTCCCTCGAGTATCCCAGGTCTCGGCACACCGAGTTATTGACAAAGGTGAGGTGTCCCCCGAGGTCAACCTCGAAATAGCTATCTTCCATCTCTTCCAGAATAGTTCGGTATCTCTCCTCAGACTGCCTCAGTGCTTCCTCCATCTGCTTGCGTGCTGTGATGTCGCGGCGGATCCCCCGAAAGCCAGTAATTTCACCCCTATCGTTTCTTATCGGGAAAGCCGAGGTTTCGGCAAATATGTGTGCCCCGTCTTTGCGAATGACCTCGGTGGGAAAGTCAATCAAAGGTTCCCCTGTCTTAAACACACGATTGTAGGCTTCGAAAACAGTCTTCACCTTCTCTTTAGGCGTAAAGCCTCTGAAACTCATCCCCATTATCTCTTCCTTCGAATAGCCTAGGAGACGAATCATTGCATCATTGACAAAAGTGAGATTGCCAGCAAGGTCAGTCTCAAAGTAGCCATCGCCCATCTCCTCAAGAATTGTCCGGTACCTCTCTTCGGACTGCCTCAGCGCTTCCTCTGCCCGTTTGCGCTCGGTGATATCTTTGACAAAAACCGAGATGCCACCTCGAGAGGGATAAGCGCTGATCTCAAAGATGTAGTGCCTGCCGTTACCATTGAAATTGGCCACAAAAGCCCGGGGTTGCTGCGTCTTTAGCACGTCGCGGTACATCTTTTCCGCATTTCTTATCCCAGGCGTGTCCGGGAAAATTTCCCCGAGCGATTTCCCAATCGCTTCCTTAGACCGAATTCCTGTCAGAATTTCCGATGCCTTGTTCCAATAGGTATATCTCAGGTGCTCATCCATTGCGAAAAAGACATCGGTGATGCTGTTGGCAAGCTCTCTGTACTTCTCTTCGCTCTCTTTTAACACCTCCTCCATTTCCTTGCGGTCGGTGATTTCCATGTAATTCCCCAGGACTGCCCGTCTCCCACGATACTGGACAGGTTTAACTGCCGACATAATCCATCTGATGCTACCGTCCTTATGAATCACCCTGAATTGATATGGCGAAACGAGTTCTCCCTTCAGCATCTTTATGGTGTTCTCCCTGACCATCTCCCTATCTTCGGGAACGACAATATCCAGGGAATCCTTGCCTAGCAATTCATCTGCCGTGTACCCAATGGCGAGTGGGAAGTTGGAGTTGAAATAGCGAATTTTCCCATCCTGCATGATGCAAACTCCCACGGCCGCTTCTTCAGCCAGAACCTTGAGCAGCGTTTCTTCATCCTTATGCTTGACCGTCGATGTCACTGATTTCATTTGTTCACCCCGTCAGCCGCTCCGACTTATCTCGAAAATGTGGTTGGTGTTCGTTCGAATAGTCTCCACTTGAGCTGCCGTGAATAGTCTCCAACCTCGCCAGTCCCGGTACTCGACATCGGAAAATATCCCTTCTTTCAACCATCTGAAAAGGGTGTTTCTACTGATGCCGACCATCCGGCAAACCTCCGCCGTCCGGTAATAGGTCTGATCATTAATTACAACAGGCATATTCTTTCCTTGAGACTACTCAACCATGCCAGACTATACTGTTGATTAATATAGGCTTGTGTATTGAGAAGCGTCAATCACCTATTTGTACCAGTCGTTCAGTTACTTTAGTCCTATCTTGTCTAGTGGCACTTGTTGGCCAGATACTTGATGTAAAGCACCCACACCGCTTCTACAATCCTCTATTCCGACCGACCACCAGTCGAACTCAACACCATATCTATGATCCCAGACCATGGTGGGATGCGAGCCGAGATGGGTCGATTTGCCCAAAAAGAAGGACAGCGGAATAGATTGGATGGATTCAACTCCTGGTGACGGACTGGCCGATTATCGTTTGAACGCAGGTGGGATCGGTTCTTCGTGTTTTCTTAACTCGACGATACGGTCGCGAATCATAGCAGCTTTCTCGAACTCCAGATTCTTGGCTGCTGCCTTCATCTGGGATTCCAGTCGCCTGATAAGTTGGACCATTTCTTCCTCGGAAACAGGAGTAACCGCATAAGGAGTCCTCGTCTCCGCCACCGCTTGAACTCTTTCAGTGATATCCTTAATTGCCTTTTTGATTCCCTGCGGAGTTATGCCGTGCTCCCTGTTGTAAGTTTCCTGAACCCGTCGTCGCCTCCGGGTTTCCTCTATCGCCTTTTGCATGGACCGAGTAATGGTATCGGCATACATTATGACATGGGCATTTATGTGTCTGGCAGCACGTCCCATAGTTTGAATGAGCGCTTCTTCTGACCTGAGATAGCCTTCTTTATCGGCATCTAGTATGGCTACCAGACTGACCTCGGGCAGATCCAAGCCCTCGCGAAGCAAATTGATGCCCACTACCACATCGTAGACGCCAAGGCGGAGGTCACGAAGAATCTCAACACGCTCTAAGGTCTCTACTTCCGAATGTAAGTAATGAGTCTTAATCTCCATTTCCCTCAAGTAATCGCTTAGCTCTTCTGCCATACGCTTGGTCAGAGTAGTCACCAAACACCGTTCCTTTTTTGCCACCCTGTTTTTTATTTGATGAATAAGGTCATCAATCTGCCCTTTAACTGGCTTAACCTCCACGGTAGGCTCCAGCAAGCCAGTGGGCCGCACCAATTGCTCCACGATTTGCTGGCTGTGTTCATATTCGTAGGGCTTGGGTGTGGCAGAAACGTAAATGACCTGATGAATGTGCTTGTTGAACTCTTCAAAATTCAATGGCCGGTTATCCAAAGCTGAAGGGAGACGAAAGCCGTAATCCACCAGTGTCTGCTTTCGAGAAATATCACCATGGTACATGCCCCTTATCTGAGGCAGGGTCATATGTGATTCATCGATGAACAACAGGAAGTCGTCAGGAAAGTAGTCCAGCAGAGTCCAAGGCGTGCTTCCCGGTGCCCGCCTTTGAAGATGCCTGGAATAATTCTCAACTCCTCTGCAATATCCTACCTCTTGAAGCATCTCGATGTCATAATTGGTTCGCGCTTCAAGCCTTTGGGCTTCAAGTAGCTTTCCCTGGCTCCTGAACTCCTGTAATCTCATCTCCAGCTCGGCTTTGATATCCTCGATTGCTGCCAGCAGTTTTTCGTGAGAAGTAACAAAGTGCTTTGCCGGGTAGATCTCAACTTGATCGTAGTGAGCCAGCATTTCGCCAGTTAAAGGGTCCACCTCCACAATTCGCTCAATCTTCTCTCCCCAGAATTCGATTCGCAGGGCTGTTTCCTGATATGCAGGCTGAATTTCCAGGGTATCGCCCCGAATACGGAATTTGCCTCTGGTAAAATCGTAATCATTTCTTTCATATTGCATATCCACCAGCTGACGGACCAGTTTGTCTCGCTGGTAGTGTTTGTTCACTTCAACAGAGAGGGCAAAGCCATGATATTCCTCAGGTGCGCCCAAACTGTAAATACAGGAGACCGAAGCAACGATGACCACATCCCGGCGCGTGAATAAGGACATAGTGGCGGCATGTCGCAGTTTGTCAATCTCCTCATTTATATCGGTTTCCTTCTCAATATAGAGGTCGGTGCTGGGGATATAAGCCTCCGGTTGATAGTAATCATAATAGCTCACGAAATACTCCACGGCATTTTCAGGGAGGAATTCTTTAAACTCTGTTGCGAGCTGGGCAGCCAGAGTCTTGTTGTGACAAAGAACCAGCGTCGGCCTTTGTATCCTCTCGATGACATTGGCCATAGTGAAGGTTTTGCCACTACCAGTGACTCCTAGCAGCGTCTGGTCTCTGTAATTTTTGTTCAAACCATCGACCAGTTTGTCTACGGCGTCGGGCTGGTCGCCAGTAAGGCGAAAATCGGAAACTATACTAAACCGGGGCATTGGAATCGCTCACCACAATGAAGAACAACAACTCTTAATATATAGGAAACAAAGAAGTTTTGCATAACCGACTGAACAAGTATTATTTACAGATATTGTGTTAAATCAAGGTCTTGTTTGAGATACCAAGCTATGTTAGAATTGGCTATCCTGTATGCAGAAAGAAAGGAAACGAATGACATGAAGTCCTACGAGGAACTCGCTAAAGAGCAAGGGAAGAGGGAAAGTAGTTTCTTGTCTAGCTTGGGAGAGGCTGAGATAGGGGAATTGTCCGATTTTGAGGCTGATTTGGGCCAGCGGCGTCAGGAAATTCTATTCAAGATAACTACCGAGATGGAGGACACCAAGAACGCCCTGAGTCAAGTTGAGCAACTTGCTCAGCGACTCAAGAGATATCTGGACCGTCTAAAAAAGATACATCAAACACTCTCGCAGTAAGGTCAAATCACACAGAATATAGCGTAATGCAGTCTGAGTCGGGAACATCGGTTAGACTTCGTTTTGCGCCCAGTCCTACAGGGTATCCACATTTAGGCAATATCCGGACTGCCCTGTTCAACTGGCTTTTTGCCCGTCATCACGGTGGCAAGTTCATCTTACGCATCGAAGACACTGACATTGCTCGTAAGGTAGAGGGCGCGATAGAGGTAATTCTGGATAGCTTACGATGGCTGGGGCTAGACTGCGACGAAGGGCCTTACCTACAATCGCAACGATTGCCCATTTACCGTGAAACTGTCGAGAAATTGCTTAAGGAGGGTCATGCATATTTATGCTATTGCTCTCGGGAACGCTTGGAGACGATGCGTCAGGAACAGGCAAGACGTAAGCAACCGCCCAAATATGATCGGCATTGTCGAGATTTGACGCAACCGGAAAGAACCCGGTTGGAGTCAACAGGCATTACCCCTGTTGTTCGCTTCAAAACACCCCTTGAGGGCAACACCACCTTCTACGACTTAGTCTACGGCGCGGTGACTTTCGAGCACGATACCTTGGATGACTTCGTCTTGCTCAAATCCGATGGCTACCCCACATATCACCTGGCCAACGTAATAGATGACCACTTGATGACTATCTCACATGTCCTCAGAGCGGAGGAGTGGCTCTCCAGCACTCCGCGTCATGTATTGCTTTACCAGGCTCTCAACTGGCAGCCCCCGCAATTTGCCCATCTGCCCATGATTCTGGGGCCTGACCGCGCCAAATTGTCCAAAAGACACGGTGCTACCAATATCAGCGAATATCGAAAGCAAGGATACTTGCCCGATGCCATGATTAATTTCTTGGCGCTTTTGGGCTGGTCGCTCGATGATCGAACCGAGTTGCTGTCACGAGAAGAACTGATAAAGCACTTCTCTCTGGAAAGGGTAGGCAAGACAGCAGCTATCTTTAACAAAGACAAGCTAGAATGGATGAACGGTGTTTATTTGCGGAAACTAAGCGTCAGACAATTCGTCCAGCAAGCTATGCCATTTCTAGATAGGGATTTACCAGA
>Ga0256868_10000079_pt1 | contig 54829 bp, 38 predicted proteins | sample RVTome_13_FD_187341 | JGI IMG/M metagenome (GOLD analysis project Ga0256868, IMG submission 187341) | Soil microbial communities from uranium-contaminated site in the Upper Colorado River Basin, Wyoming, United States - RVT92D227 HiSeq ...
CTCACCCCGCGGCTCGAGGTGGCGCGGGCGCTCTCCCTCGTCTGGGGCGTCGATCCGCGGGTCGCCGGGGAGCAGCCGGACGATCACGAGGAGGTGGTGCGCCTCGCCGAACGGTCGGCGCTCCATCACGGGCTGGCGAGGTCCGGCGATCTCATCGTGGTCACGCACGGCGCACCGGTGGTCGCGCAAACGCTCACCAACCTGATGCGCGTCCACCGTGTCGGTGGCTGAACGCCGCTGGGGGTGGTTCGTCAGCGGGAGGGCGGAAACCTCAAGCCAAGCTGAAGGTGCAGGCTGAAGTCGGGGACCTCTGCGTTGCTCCCGTAGTTCTCCCCGAGGTCGAACGCCACCCAGCTTCCACCGGCAATCGGCGCGAGCATCCCGACGGTCCAGTAGAACGATCTCATCCCTATGTCCGATTCGGTGAAGCCCGCGAGCGGCGAGCTGTCGAACCTCGCGGACCCGCGCACGGTGAGCCTCCTCCCGAGCGGCGCGCGAGCCTCGAGGAGCGCGCCCCAGATGTTGTCACGCTTGACGCCGAGCCAGCTCCCAGTGGGGTCGAGCCAGCTGTACCCGATGCCGGCCCGGAACTGGGAAGCGCCCTGACCCCAGGTGCCGAACCAACGCACGCCTTTGTCCCACCCCCCGCTCCCGCGCAGCGTGCCCGCCTCGCCGGTGGGTGCCTCCACCGCGACCGCCCAGCGGTGCTCGGCTCCCAGCCAACGCCCGAGTGGCCCCGTCACGGAAAAGCTCACGTCCCCGATCCCCGACCCCTCGAGGCCTGAGAGACGTTCGACCGCCGCGCGGTGCCCGCGCACGTACACTGTGGACTGCCCGTGCGGAAACAGGTCGCGCGCCATGTCTCCAAGCCCCACTTTGGCGTGAAAATCCTCGGCTATCGCGTCCCAGCGCGGGCCGCCGATCTCAACCCACGGCACCCGGAGGGTCGCCGCGATCCCCCCGTCGAAGCCCCGCGAAACCACAAAGTCGTTGCGCCACCCCTCCACGTCGATGTGATAGAACTGGTCGCGCGGAAAGTTCTGCTCGAGGATCTTGATTTCGCCGTCCGTGAGAGGCTCCCTCGCCAGCCCCAACACCTGGTGGACCCTCGCCGTGTGCCACGTGCGCTGCCAGACGTTAAAGTAGTCGAGCGCCGTGGAGACTTCCCACTGCCCTGCAGCCGGCGCTGATACGTCTGTGCCGGAGACCGGCAACGATGAAAACCGCAGGGGGTCGGGAAACGACACCGGGGCCCAGGAATCCGCCTGCCCGGAGCAGACGGTGGCAGCCAGGATGGACGCGACGATCCCCCCCGCTCCGATCTGCCACCGGCCTCGCATGAGGTGCTCTTCTATCAGACTAAGGGAGAATTTGCCAGTTCAGTTCCTGGCGAAGACCACAACTGCCTTGCTCTCGCCCCACCGGAAGATTCTGGCAGGGGCGAAATCGTGGCGCGTCAGAACCGCGGCGAGCGCCGGGTCCTCCGCGAGATCCTTCTGGTAGAGGGCGACGCGGTCGGCGCCCAGAATCTTCTCATCCAGGTCCTTCGCGAGCGGCGGCGTCGGCAGACCGCGCACCTCGACACGGTTGCCGAAGTATAGCCTGTCCCCGTACGCCCACGCCTGGGAGAGCGCGACCACCATGACGCTGTCATCTGAGGCCATCACCCGCGCCGCGGTCACCGCCGCCATCGACTTGCCTGCGAGGGCCCGCACACCGAGGACCTCCGAGACGAGCGTCAGCGCCAGCAGGGTTGTCGCTGCCACGGGGCGCCACCGTCTACGCATGACCGCGAACCCCGCAGCGCCCAGGATGGCCAGAAACGGAATGGCCCCCTGCAGGTAGCGCAGTTCCTTGTGCCCGATGAACGAAAGGACGACCAGCGGGACCACCAGGAACACCCACGCCGGCCGCACCCGCCGAGAACGTGCCACGAGCACGAGCGCGGGGAGCAACGGCAGCGGCAGCCAGAACAGAACCCGCTGGAGGTAGAACAGGGGTGGACGCATCGAGAGCCCAGACGCGCCCTCCCCCACAAGCATCACCCGCACGAGCGCCGCGAGGCTCGCCAGCGGATCCCCCCAGGTCAGAGCGTCGACGAGCCCCGAACTCAGAGCGGTGCCGACGATGAAACCGCCGAGCGCCCCGAGTGTCCGGAGGCGTGACGCTCGCCTGTCCTCCGCCCCTGCAAGAGCCACAAATAACAGCGGGAGAAGGTACATCCCCTCGCTGTACCGGACGGCAAAAGCGAGCGCGAGCGCGATCCCTGCCAGCACCCCGCGCCGGGCGTCCCTCCCGGTGCCGGAAAGCGCGATCGCCGCGAGAAGGAGAAAAGCCGTCGAGACGGTGCGCGGGTACGAGGTGCTGCCGTACGCCAGCGGCAGCCAGTGAAACGCGTAGATCGCCATGGCGGCGCGAGCCGCCGCCCGGTCACCAAGCCAGCGCAGCGCCAGCGCGTGGACCAGCACGATGTTGAGCGAGGCGAGGGCGATGAACGGAACCGTGGCGCACAGCACGAGAGGGAATGTCTCGTGAAGACCGAGCACACTCCCAAGGCGTAGGAACGGCGCCACCAGCACGTCCGGAAGAAACAAGTTGCGCACGTCCCAGGGGCGGTAGTCGAGGCCGAGGGCGCTCCGGAATGCCTCCTCCAGCACCTCCACGTCGTCCCCGCCGAGGAAGCCGAAGAAGCGCCAGGCGAAGAAGAGCCTCAGCGTCGTCGTGATTGCCACGACGAGCCAGAGCACGCGATCGCGCAACCCGGAGCCGGGGCCGCTTTCCATATCAACGTGTCAGCGCCCGGGTTTACCCGGTTGCGTTGCCGCGTCCCCCGAGGCGCCGTGTTCGCGACGGCGCGCGACCTCCTGCTCGATCTCTCTCGCGCGCTCGGTGTCCACCACACCATCCTTCGCCATGTAGACAGTCCGACTCGGCAACGCGAAGAACGTGCCTGCCCTCTCGACGATCCTGGCAATCGCAAAGTTGAGCTCCTCCACCACGCCGGTGTACTCGAGGAAGTCGCGGGTGGCGACCCAACACCACACCTCGATTTGCAGAGCGGACTCGCCGAAGGCGGCAAAACGCACGCGCTGCTCACCGCGGAACAGCTTGGGGTGCGAGAGCAGGAGGCGGTTGACCTCGTCCACAACGTATGTGAGCTGCGCGGTGGTCGTCGCGTAGGCGAGTCTGAGAACCGGGTTGTACATGATGCGATCGCGCGCCGAGAGGTTCTCCACACGCCCCGAAGCAACCAGCCCGTTGGGGATCGTGACGAGCGTCCGCGCCAGGGTCCGCAGCCGCGTCGACCGGAACCCGATCTCCTCCACCGTTCCCGTGTCCTGCCCGATTGCGACGAAGTCACCGACCTCGAACGGGCGGTCGCTCGCGATCGCGGCCGTACCGAAGAGGTTCTCCAGCGTCTTCTGAGCCGCGAAGGCGATCGCCGCGGCGCCGATCCCGAGGGCGCCCAGCCCCGCGATGACGTTTATGCCGATCACGTCGAGAGCGGCCAGGCCCATGAGAATCACCACCACGACCTTGGCCACGCGACTGGCCATTGGCACGAAGCCGAAGCCGACCTGGCCGCCGAGTTTCGCGGTCTCGCGCACGCGCCCGGCCGCAGCGTCTACGAGACGTACCAGGAACCACCCCAAGCCGACAAGCGCGAGAAGCTTGGAGATGTAGCGCGCCACTGCCCAGGCGGTCGGCATGAGGCCGAGCCAGCGTGCCACCAGCAGGAGGATCACCGCCGACAGCAAGACCGCCATCGGTCCGTCCAGGGCCCACGCAACCGCATCGTCCCAGGTGACCAGCGTGCGTCGCGTCAGGCGCCCCAGCAGACGGACGGCCCACCGCCCGAGGTAGCGGCTGAGGAGCCATGAGGCCAGGAGACCGACGAAAATGCCGAACCACTGCCAGAGCTGCAGGTCGGCGATGCTCACCGCGAAGAGCGCCAGCGGCGCGTGGTCGCCCAGCCAGCCGTAGCCGTGCGCCTCGTACAGGCGGTCGATCTCCTCCACCGTGTCCTGCGAGACGGTCCAGACGTGACCAAGCTCGGCGTCCGAGCGGTGGGCGAGCAGCAGCTCCACCGGCTGGTGCCTGACCTGAACGACCGCGAAGAGCTGTTGGTTCTCGGGCACGCCCGTTTCCGGGGTGCCGAGCGGCTCGTTGGAGAGCTTCTCGGGCTCGACCCACCCCGCGCGTTGGAGGGCGAGCATCAGACGGCGCGCCAGACGCGCGCCCTCCTCGCGCTGGCGATCCGGGTGAACGCCCCCGAGGTCCAGGTAGTAGGCGGCAACGTCGAAACGCCCTTCCTGGCAGGCGGTGAGAAATCCGACCATCGCCTCGCGCGGGCTGCCGCGACGGACTTCGGGAGGGATGGCTCCGAGGCCAACGTCGAGCGGTTCGGCGCCCCGTGCGGCCTCCCCCTTGACCAGCACGCGGTACCAGAACGGCACGCTGGCCACCGTCTCGCGCGAGAAAAGCCAGGCAAGCTCGTAAGGAGAGACACCCAGGGTGTGCCGCAGCCGGACCTCGCCGGTGATCCCGCTCCGTTCGAAGCGCAGCGCCACGACGACGTCAGCCGGCTGGCCTCCGATCGTGGGCCCTGCCTCGTCCTCCGTGGTGACCGCATCCTCGCGCGCCTTGAGGAGCTGCAGGACGCGGAAGAGCTTCTCCGCCGCTTCTGCGCCGACTTTCCTCTGCAGAGCCGGCGCTGTGCCGCTCAGGTCGAGTAGATTCGCGGCCTGTTCGTACTTCCCCGCACCGGCGAGGGTCAGGAACGAGCGCCAGGAGGCGGCCGGCGAGTTCCGAACCACCTCCGCCGACGGTGCCCCAAGGCCGGGGTTGAGCGCCTCCCGCCGGGCGACCTCTTGCTGCCCGGCCGCGAAGCTGGTCGGACAGACCAGCAGGGCCAACGCCGCGAGGGCCGTGAAGGCGCCCTGCGGGTGCCTTCCTACAATCCTCGTCTTCAGAGCCATAGCCTCCCCCTCCACCCGCCCCTCAGACCCCTCGACCGGGGCCGAAAAGGTCCAGGTGCAGCCGCGGCGTGTATCGGAACCCGTGGCGCATGCACAGGCGTGCGACCGCCGGGGCGCGCGCGGCGACCTCGCCGGCGGTCCGTCCCTCCGGCATCAGCAACACGCATTCTCGGACCACGCCGAGGAGATTCACCATGGCGAGAATCTCGCCGACGTCTCCCTCGCCCCGCACCACGAATTTGAGCTGGTGTTCGGGGTGGCGTGCCAGGAGGAGCTGCAGGGGCGCGGAGTTCGTCCGCAGGTCGCGGTGGCGACCTCTGAAGTTCCCCTCGGGATCCGAGTTGGAGGTCTTGGGTGAGACCGAGAGCAGGTGGCATTCGAACTCCGGGGCGAGTGTCCCCGCGGTCTCGACGGTAATGTGGTGGCGGTTGGCGGCGAGGCCGCGGGTGAGGTCACCTAGCTCCCGCTGGAGCAGCGGTTCCCCGCCAGTGATCACGACATGTCGGAGGCCGGCGACGGTCGCGTCCTCCACCAGCGCGCGGACCGACCGGCGTCGCCCCTCGGGCTGCCAGGACGTGTAGGGTGTGTCGCACCACGAGCAGCGAAGGTTGCACCCCGAGGTACGGATGAAGAACGAGGGTACACCCGCCAGCACCCCTTCGCCCTGGATCGAGGTGAACGTCTCGGCGGTGAACATGCCTACCTGCTCGCGACCAGCAGGCGGCGCGTCCACAGGGCCGCCATGACGGTGCCGGCCAGCAGCACCGAGCCCCCCGCCTGGTGCGCGGTGGTCAGCAGCACCTCCCAGCCGGGGCGCGCCGCCCCCTCAACACGGGCCACGACCGTGAAGAAGGCAAGGAACCCGAGCACGACCTGGACGCCACCGACGACGATCAGCGCTTTTCCTAGCCGCTCGAGGAGCGGCTGCGCGCGGTAGAGACCCCATAACCGCGAGCCGTTGAGCAGGGTCATCGCGAGCACGACCACGGCAAACGTGATGTGCACGAGCAGGCCGCGCGACAGGTGGCGTTGGATCGCCCCGAGGAGGAGCTCAACCAATACGATGCCCACCAACATGACACTCAGCGTGCGATCCGCAGGGGCGTGCGAGGAGTTCGTGGGGGCGCGACCTCCGGTCCAGGTGGGCGACGTGAGCACCGCCAAGGCGATCATGAGGCCGAAGAACGCAGGTCCCAGGACCCCGTGCGTGATGGCAAACGTGATTGACGGCGTCATCGCCTCAGGCGAGGACGAGAACGTGAACGTACCGGTCACCCGCAGACCTCCCAGGATCCCCTGCACGATGACCACCAGCACCGCAAGCAGCGCGAGCCTCCTCACCAGCGGTCGGCGCTCCACGCGCAGAAGGTGGACCGCCAGCGCCAGCGTCGTGAGGCCGACCAGCGTGCCGAAGAGGCGGTGTGCATGCTCGTAGTAGACGCCCCCGGTCATGCGCGACAGAGGGTAAAGGAACATGTTGTAGCCGAACGAATTCGGCCAGTCCACGACGGCCAGGCCGGCGGCGTTGCCGGTGACCACGCCGCCCACGAGGAGCTGCAGCAGCGTGGCGGCGGCCGCGACGGCCGCGAAGACCGCGCTCCAGCTCGGAGACTTCGCGCCTTGCCCTCGCGTCGCGCTGCCGAGAGCCCCGCCGGCGGCCCCCACCACGGCGCCCAGCAGCAGCGAGCCCGGCAACCACCAGACCGCCGAAGGCACCACGTGGTTAGGCCGAGCGCCACCCAGCAGGCTCCCGAGGACCAGGAGGTTGATCGCCGCGGCCAGCAGCCCTGCCGCCAGGCCGGCCCGCCACCCGCGATTGGAGAGGCGCCCCGCCAGGAAGCCACCGCCCAGCATGCATCCCAACAAGCCCGTGGCAAGAAACCACGCCGGGACGTTGGCATTGGGCATCCGGCACAGGTAGCCGAGGAACCACATCGCGACGCTCGTCCCGAAACCCAAAGCCAGGGTCTCCGCTCCCCCATTTCCGACATCGGAGCTCGAGGCCATCGTGCGCCCCCCTTCCCTCGACACCACGGCGCAGTATGGAGCACGCTGCGCCGCCATTCCAGCCGCACCGGGCGGCCACGCATGCCAGCGCAATCCCCGTAGCTGCCGGGAACGGATCAAGGAATGCCGCCGGTTGGTGGCTGTTCTGCCAACTGGTCGAGTCCCCGCGGTCGTGACACAATGACGCGCGGATGAACCGGTGAGGGTCGGGTTGCCATGAGCGCTCCGCTTCCGAGTGGGCTGAAGCCGAACCGCGTTTCAGGCGCGGCGGGTCTGCTGCGCGCATTTGCAGGGCTTGCCAAGGTCCGCCTGACGTTGCTCGTCGTCACGACCGCCGCTGTCGGGTTCCTGATGGCCGGCGGCCCTCACGGAGACGCAGCCACGTTCTTCTGGACAGTGCTCGGAACGGCCCTTGCCGCAGCCGGCTCGATGGCTCTCAACCAGGTCCTCGAAGCCGGACGCGACGCCCGCATGGAGCGTACGCGGAATCGCCCGCTGCCGGCCGGCGCCATCGGCCGCCCAGCGGCGGTCGTCTCCGGGGTGGTCGCCGCGTCCCTCGGGCTCGCGGTGCTGTCGGTCCGGGTGACCGTCGTGACCGCGTTGCTGGGCCTGACGGTTGTGCTCCTCTACACCCTCGTCTACACCCCGCTCAAGCCGCGCACGCCGCTGTGCACCCTCGTCGGCGCGGTGTGCGGCGCGCTCCCCCCCATGATGGGGTGGAGCGCCACAGGGGCACCGCTCTCCTTCGGTGCCTGGTTCCTCGCGGGTGTGCTCTTCCTCTGGCAGATTCCCCACTTCCTCGCGCTCGCCTGGCTTTACCGCGAGGACTACGAGCGTGGCGGTTTCCGGATGCTCCCGGTGGTCGATCCCTCCGGGCGGGTGACCGCTCAGATGGCCGTGCTCTACGCACTGGCGCTGCTCCCGGTCGGGGTGATGGCGGCGATGGGAGGTTTGACCGGCTGGCTGTTCGCCGCAGGCTCGCTCGTCCTGGGTGCAGCCCTGGTGACTCTGGCGTTGCAGCTCGCAGCGGCTCGGACCGAACCGGTGGCCCGCCGCCTGTTCCTTGCCACGCTGGCCTACCTTCCGCTGCTGCTCGGGTTGATGGTGGCTGACCGAACGCCCCTGGATGCGGCCCGCCTCGCGGTGGCGACCCTCGCAAAAAGATGACCTCGAGACCGGGTTTTCTGCGCAGCGGCGGCTGGATCGTCATCGCGGCGCTGGTGGTGACGACCTTCGCGTTCGCGTACTACGCGGCCACCCTCATTCGCGGCCGTGTCGCGCGCGCGGTCGGCGACGGCCGAAACGTGGAGAGCTATGGCTTCTCCCTCGAGCCCTGTCTCGTGCCCCGCGACCGGGTCGTCGCTTCCGGGATGCCGCGGGACGGTCTGGCCGCCCTCGTTGACCCCGCGGTGTGGAGCGTCGCCCAGGCCGACGCCGCGAGCGCCACGCGCGCCAAGTTCCTCGTCCCGGGCGACAGGGTCATCGGAGTCAGGCTGGGTGGCGAGGCCCGCGCCTTCCCGCTGCGGCTCCTCGTCTGGCACGAGGTGGTTAACGATACCCTGGCAGGGGTACCGATCGCGGTCACCTACAACCCGCTTTGCGACAGCGCCGTGGCCTTCCGCCGCACGCTCGGCGCGCGGGCGCTCGTATTCGGGGTGAGCGGCCTGCTCTACGAATCCAACCTCCTCATGTACGACCGTCAACCCGAGAGTGGGCGCCCGAGCCTGTGGAGTCAGCTTCTCTGCAAAGCAGTAGCCGGGCCCGCCGCGGCGGCCGGTGCGGCCCTGGAGGTGCTACCGATCAACATGCAGAGGTGGGCCGACTGGCGGCGTGACAACCCGGACACCACCGTACTGGCCCCCGACCCACGGCTCTCCGAGAAGTACTCCAGCGACCCGTACACCAGCTACTTCGGCTCCGACGCGCTGCGCTTCCCCGTGCAGCCGCTCCCCTCGCCCGCACGATACCCCCTCAAGACACCGCTGGTGGCACTGGGGGGTCCGCAGGGATGGACGGCGTTCCCGTTCCCGGTGCTGGCAGCTGCCCAGGCCGAGCCGGCCGGAGCCCCGTTGGCCGGCCTTGGCGGAGCCCTCTCGTATCGGGCTGAAGGGGGAACCGTGGCTGTTGCGCTCGACCGCCTGCCGCCGAACACCGCCGTGGTCTACGCGTCGTACTTCGCGTGGTATGCGACCCACTCGGCCGACACGGTGTGGGCCGATCCCGCTGACGCACACGCCCCCTAAGCCATACCGATTACGTTGCCCCCGACGAGATCCATCCGCTCTGCCTGCGGGAAGCGCGGCAGGCCGGGCATCCTCAGGATGTCGCCCAGCAACGGCACCACGTACCCTGCGCCGGCGGCGAGGAGCAGCGCGCGCACCCGGATCTCGAAGTCCTCGGGGCGGCCGAGGAGCTTGGGATCATCCGAGAGCGATTTCTGAGTCTTGGCGACACAGAGCGGGAGCCCCTCGCACCCGAATTCATGGATCGTCGCCAGGTCCCTCTCGGCCTCCTTTTCCCACAGCACCTCGCGAGCGCCGTACATGGCGCGGGCGATCTTCTCCAACTTCGCCTTGATGGGCTCCGACCAGTCGTAGAGTGGACGGAACGGTTTCGACCTCCTCTCCGCGTGCGCCACCACGGCCTGGGCGAGCTCGAGCCCGCCCCTGCCACCCCTCTCGAAAACCTCCGAGACGGCAAACGGCGCGCCGAACCGCTCACAGGCGTTCCGAACGACCCCGACCTCCTCGTCAGTGTCGGAGGCGAAACGGTTCAGCGCCACGACCGGTGGCTCGCAGAAGGCGCGTATGTTCTCGACGTGCTTCTCGAGGTTGCCCAGCCCTCGCTCGACCGCGGCCGGGTCGGGCTCGGTGAGCGCATTCTTGTCCGCTCCGCCGTGGAGCTTCAGCGCTCTCACCGTTGCCACCAGGACCACGGCGGCGGTGTCGAGCCCCGCCGAGACGCACTTGATGTCGAAGAACTTCTCCGCCCCGAGGTCGAAGCCGAAACCCGCTTCCGTGATCGCCCAGTCCGCATGGGCAAGGGCCATCTTCGTGGCGATCACGGAGTTGCAGCCATGCGCGATATTGGCGAAAGGGCCCCCGTGGACGAGCGCCGGCACTCCCTCACAGGTCTGCACCAGGTTCGGCCTCATGGCGTCTTTGAGAAGCACCATCATTGCCCCCACCGCCTTGAGGTCCGCGGTGGTCACAGGCTTCTTCTCGAAGTTCAGGCCGACGATGACGCGTGAGAGGCGACGGCGCAGGTCCTCCGCGTCCTCGGCGAGGCAGAGGGCCGCCATCACCTCGGACGCCGGCGTTATATCGAAGCCGGTCTCCCTCGGGACGCCTTCGAGGACGCCGCCGAGCCCGATCACGATGTGACGCAGGGCGCGGTCGTTCATGTCGACCACTCGTCTCCACACCGTTCGCCGGGGATCTATGCCGAGGGTGTTGCCGTGGTGGATGTGGTTGTCGAGCATGGCGGCAAGCAGGTTGTGCGCCGCGGAGATGGCGTGAAAGTCCCCGGTGAAGTGGAGGTTGATGTCGGCCTCCGGCACGACGCGCGACCTCCCGCCGCCCGTCGCTCCCCCTTTCATCCCGAAGGTCGGGCCCAGCGAGGGTTCGCGAAGCGCCAGGCAGACCCGTTCGCCGAGGGCGGCTAGCCCCTGGGCAAGGCCGATTGAAGTGGTGGTCTTGCCCTCGCCGGCGTCGGTCGGCGTGATCGCGGAAACCAGGACCAGCTTGCCCGCGGTTCTCCCGGAGGCCTTGGCCTCGAGGGCGATCTTGGCCTTGTCCTCGCCGAAGAGCGTGACGTGCTCGCGGCGGATTCCGAGTTCCGCCGCCACTTGCGTTATGGGCCTGACTCCGGCTGCGGCGCGCATGTCCCCTCCCCGGGATACAGTCGTCTCCGGAGAACCATAGCGCGCCGAGGTCCAGGCGGCCACCCGGCCGTTCGAGGGGGCAGGCCGGATTGGTGCAGGCGGAACGACGCCAGCCGGCCCGGATGGATCGAGGGCCCATGCATCGCTGCCGCATGGGCCCCGCCCCTGAAACCTTTCGAGTCGTCCCTACGTCTTCGCCAGGTACGCAGCAAGCTGGTCGAACGTCCCGGTGAACCCCCTCTGCATCGACGTGCGCCCGTCCTCAAACGTCCTGTGCTCCTCCTCCGTCGCGTTGATGGGGTGTCCCTGCAGTCTGAGCGTTGTTCTGTGCGCGCGCTCTGTGAAGGTCACTGTGATCAGGATCTCGAGCGGCCACCCGAGGTGGAGCGGGTGCCGGGCCACGTTTCCCTTCTCGTCCGAGAAGGAGTTGACGAAGACGATCCGCTCCGGCGCGACAACCTCGCGGTATACGAACTTGCCCCACATCTCGCCGCCGTCGGGCGCCCGCATGCGGTAGTGGAAAACGCCGCCGGGCTGGAGGTCGAGCCTGAGCGAGAGCATGGTGAACCCCTTCGGCCCCCACCACTCGCGCAGGCGCTCGGATGCGGTCCACGCCTTGAACACCAGCTCGCGCGGCGCATCGAAGACCCGCGTGATGACGAAGTCATTCTCCGAGGTGTCATTAGCGCTCGCTGCCCACGCCTGGAGGTGCTCGCCGAGGCGCTCGAGCGTCTGCTTGCCGCCCTCGATCGCGCCGTACTCCTTGACCACGCGCTCCCGGTCCTCGGCCGAGGGGAAGACGCCCCGCATGGTGACCCTGGTCTGGTGCCGGTTGAGCGCCTCGAACGTCCACGTGGCCTCGAAACGGACGCCACGGCGACCCTTCGTGCCCCCGCCGTGGGAGTAAACGATCCGCTCGGGCTTCGCGACCTCGATGAACACGCTCCTGTTGGGGTAGTCGGTGCCGTCGGGGCCGTGCATGACGTGTTTCCACATGCCGCCGGGCCTGACGTCCATGATCTCGATCGTGGTGGTGAAGCCGCGCGGCCCCCACCAGCGGACGACGTGCTCGGGGTTGGTCCACGCCTCCCACACAAGCTCGCGCGGCGCCTCGAACACGCGCGACACCACGATCTCCCGATCGGTTACGGCCGCGACGGCCGTGATCCCGGAGGTTGTGCGCTCTCTCGCCGTGCCCTGCATTGACGCCAACTGGTCGGCGAGGCGTTCCAGGGACTGGGCCCAGCCCGGCTCCATGCCCTCCAGGTACGGGGCGGCGGCGGGGGTGGCCATGACCACGCGTGCCTGCACGGTGACGGTCGTCCTGCCCTTGCGCTCCACGAACGTGACGGTGTTCACCACCTCGAAGATCGCGCGGCCCTTGTCGTCCACCGGAGTGCAGCTGAACACGAGCCGCTCGGGCTCGGTGACCTCTTTGAAGACCCCCGTCATCGGATAGACGGTCCCGTCGGGCCCGCGCATGTCGATGCGGATGGCACCCGCGGGTCGCACGTCCACCTCACAGACCGGGTTGGTAAAGCCGTTCGGGCCCCACCACCGGGCTAGGTGCTCGGGCTCGGTCCAGGCTTGGTAGACCAGGCGGCGTGGCGCATCGAGAACGCGCGTGAGAACGAGCTCCCGCGCGGGCGTTTCGAAAGGATTACTCATGGCGTCCATCTTTCTTCTCCTTTGCTTTCAGCTCGACGAGATACTCGTCCAAGCGATCGAAGCTCTCGTCCCAGAAACGGCGATAGTGCTCCACCCATTCGGCGACCTCGCCGAGCGGGCGCCCCTCGATCCGGCAGGGACGCCACTGTGCCTGGCGGCCGCGCGCGATCAGCCCGGCGCGCTCGAGCACCTTGAGGTGCTTCGAGATGGCGGGCATGGTCATTTCGAACGGCTGGGCCAGCTCGGTCACCGATGTCTCGCCCGAGGCCAGGCGGGCCAGGATCGCCCGCCGGGTGGGATCGGCGAGGGCCGCGAACGTCGTGCTCAGGTGATCGTGTCGCATCGCAGTAAACCCTCCGGTTAATTAACCAATCCGTAAAATAATCCCTCGCGGGGACCTTGTCAAGGGGTTGAGTGAGCGCCCCATCAGCGCCGATGCGCCGCTACGTTAAAGTCATGAAGGCGCGTGCTTTGCAGGTGCGCACCACTCAGCTGGGGACGGTTTGGGCCCTCACCCCGCCCTCTCCCGCAGGGAGAGGGAGAAAGGCGGGTGGGGGCGAGCCCCGCTTCAACTACGCCGCGGGGCAGGCCCCGCCCCTACGACGGCACGAGGTCATGCTGTTTTCGTAGGGGCGGCCCTCGCCGCCGCCCGTTTTTCTCCCTCTTGCAAAACGCTGTCATCCTGAGGGTGCCCCGCTGCAAGCGGGGCCCCGAAGGACCCCATCGCGCCTGGAGCGCCAGCGATCACAGGAATGTGGGGCACGGACCCCGTGCGTCGTCGCCAGCGTGGCGCGCCGTCGTCGTAAGTGCGGCACTTGGCCGCCCTCAAGTTATCGCTCGCCGGCGGATGCGGGCGCACGGCCCGACCACTCCTGATCGGACAGCTTCCACCCGCCGCCGAGGGCCTTGTAGAGCTGGACGAGGGTCGCGAGCCTGTCGAAGCGGGTCTGCGCCAGCGCGTTCTCCGCGGGGTAGAGCTGTTGCTCGGCCTGCAGCACCTCGAGATAGTCCGCGAGTCCCGCCACGTAGCGCTGGTTGGCGAGACGGACCGCTTCCCGGTCTGCGGACACCGCCCGCGCCTGCTGTTTTTCCACCTCCCGTAGCTTCCTGTACGCGACGAGCGCCGTGGAGACCTCGCCGAAGGCGTTCGTCACCGTTCGCTCGTACCCCAGCCGAGCCTGTTGCCACTGCGCGACCGCCGCGCGGCGCGCGTCGGCCAGACGCCCGCCCTGCACGATCGGCGTCAGCAGCCCGCCGCCCGCTGACCAGCTCTTGCCCTTTCCGAAGAGCTCCGAGACCTGCGGAGCCACCCCGCCGAGCGCGCCCGTCAGGCTGATCGTGGGGAACAGGTCGGCGGTCGCCACGCCGACGTTGGCGTTCGCGGCGACGAGCGCCTCTTCGGCCTCGCGCACGTCAGGCCGCCGCTCGAGGAGTTCCGAGGGAAGCCCGGGTGGGATCTCGGGCGGGAGGAGCTGTTCGTTGAGCTCGGCCCCGCGTGGAACGTCTCCCGGGTAGCGTCCGAGGAGGAGGGAGAGCTGGTTCTCCTGAGCCGCGATCTGGCGCTCGAGGTTGGGGATGTTCGCCGATGTCGAGGCGAGCGACGCCTCGGCGCTCGCCGTCTCGAGCGCCGACGCCGCTCCCGCCGCCAGTCGGCGGTCGAAGAGGTCACGCGTCTCCTCGAACGCGGTCGCCGTCCGCTTCGCGATCTCGAGCTGGAGATCGAGGCGTCGGAGCTCGAAGTAGCTCGTGGCGACCTCGGCGACAAGGGAGAGCATGACGCCCCGGCGCGCCTCCTCCGAGGCAAGGTACCGGGCCAGCGCCGCCTCGTCGAGGCGGCGGATCCGCCCCCACAGGTCGAGCTCCCACGAGAGCCCGAGGTTGACGTCGTAGAGGCTGACCGGTTCGGCGGAACTCCCGCTGGTGAAGGCGGACGACCGGCTGCGCGACCACCCACCGCCTGCCTGTACCTTGGGGAAGAACTCCGAATGTGCGATGCCCGCTTCGGCCCTCGCCTCCTCGACGCGCCACCCCGCCGCGCGGACGTCGTAGTTGTTGCGGAGCGCCTCGTCGATCAGCGACGCGAGCGCCTTGTCGTCGAAGATCTCCCACCACGGCCGGTCGGCGAGCGATTCGGCCTGCGCCGGGCTCACGTGCGCCCGAAACTGCACCGGGGCGGCCACGGGCGGCCTTTTGTAGTTGGGGCCGACGGCACAGCCGGCGAGGAACACGAACGCAAGAGGAGCGGCGGAGTGCGTTCTCATCACCGCTCCCCCCCGGCCGAAGCCGAGAGCCCGAGCTCCGGCGCCGGCACCAGGCTACCGGGCTGCGGGGGGACGAGGGCGTGCCTGGAGCGGAAGAACGAAAAGCGGTCGAGTACCTTCTCCTGGAACTCCTCGAGGTAGAGGTAGATCACCGGCGTGATGAAGAGTGTGATCAACTGGGACAGCGCGAGGCCGCCGACGATGACCAACCCGAGCGGCCGGCGGGAGGCTCCGTCCGCCCCGAAGCCGATTGCGATCGGGATCGCGCCGGCGATCGCCGCGAGCGTCGTCATCATGATCGGGCGGAACCGGTCCATGCTGGCGTCGTGGATGGCGCGATCCCGCGGCTCGCCGGCAAGTACACGGTGGCGGGCGAAATCCACGATCATGATGCCGTTCTTCTTGACGATTCCCATGAGCATGAACATGCCGACGAAGGCGTAGAGCGACGCCTGCTCGCCGAAGATGAACAGCGTCAGCAGGCCGCCGACGAGCGCCGTGGGGAGGGTCGAGAGCACCGTGAGCGGGTGAACGTAGCTCTCGTAGAGGATGGCGAGGATCACATACATTACGAAAACCGCGAGCACCATCAGCAGGCTCAAACTCCGGACGGTGTCCCCGAACGTCTGCGCCTCGCCCTGCAGGCCCGCCCTCACGCCCGGTGGCACGATCGCGGCAGCGGCCTTGTTGATGTAGTCGGCGGCGTCGCCGATCGCCACACCCGGTCTGAGGTTGAAGAACAGCGTGACGCTCGTGAACTGGTTCAGGTGGTTCACCGCCTGCGGGCCGAGTGACTGCTTCCAGGTGACCAACTCGCGGAGCGGCATGAGGTTCTTTCCGTCGTCGGATTTGATGTAGAGGAGCGACAGGTCGTCCGCCCTTGACCGCGCGCTGTCCTCGGCCTCCAGGATCACCTGGTACTGATCCTCCGGCTTCTTGATCAGGTAAAGGTAGTTCTGCGAGTACGCGGTCCGCAGCAGCGAGAGGATCCGGGTTTCCGACACGCCGTACGTGCGCGCCTGGTCACGCCGGATGCCGATATCGAGGTTGGGTGTGTTGTCGAAAAGATCCCAGGAAACGGAGAGGAACCCAGGGTACTCGCGGAGCTTGCCCATCATCTTGCCCGCCGCGTCGTACACCTGGGCGGGGTTCACGCCGGAGACGGCGAAAGCGTACTGCCCCTGGTTCTGGTTTGTTGCCCCCGTGCTGATCTCGAGGACCGGGTAGGGGCGCAGGTACGGGAACACCCCGGGGATCGAGCCCAGCCTTCCCATCAGTTGGCCCGCGGCCACCCCGATCGGCGGGCGTTCGGAGGGCGGCTTGAGGAAGATGAATGTGAGCCCCTGGTTGGACGCGAGGAACCCGGTGGCGCCCGTCAGCGTGAAATCCATGAGGACGTTGGGGTCCTCGTGGAGCGTCCGGTCGACCTGGTCCTGCAGAGCCTGCATCTGCGCCGGTGAAGAGCCCTCCCGGCCGATGAAGACGCCGGTGACGACGCTGCTGTCCCCGGTGGGCAGGAACGCCTTCGGCACGAAGACGAAGAGCACGGCCGTGCCCGCGAGGCACACCAACCAGATCGCGGCGGAGATCCAGCGGCGCCGTAGGAACCACCACAGTGAACGGCCGTACGCGCCGAGCACCCGCTGCTCCACCCCCCCGATCACGCGCTCCATCCAGCTCTGCTTCGCGCCCCGGCCGCGATCTTTGAGCAGCCTCGCGCACATCAGGGGCGTCAGCGTCAGCGAGACCAGGCCCGAGGCGAAGATCGCAACCACGATCGTGACGGCGAACTCACGGAAAACGCGCCCAACCAGACCGGGCATGAACACGAGCGGGATGAAGACGGCAGCGAGCGAGATCGTCATCGCGATGATGGTGAAACTGATCTCCCTGGCACTCCCGAGGGCCGCCTGCATCGCCTTCTCGCCGTGCTCCATGCGGCGGACGGTGTTTTCCAGGAAGACGATGGCGTCGTCCACGAGGAACCCGATCGCCAGCGTGAGTGCCATCAGCGAAAGGTTGTCGAGGCTGTAGCCGAGCATCCGCATCACCACGAAGGTGAGCAGGAGGGAGAGCGGCAGCGCCACAGCGGGGATCAGCGTGTCGGTCGCGCGCCCGAGGAACAGGAAGATCACGGTCACGACGAGCGCGAAGGCGAGCGCGAGCGTGATTTGCACGTCGCGGACGGAATGCACGATGGTCTGCGAGCGGTCGTAGATCATGGTCACGCGCACCGATCCGGGAAGCTCCGTGCCGATGAGCGGGAGCACGTCACGGATGCTCCTCGCGACCTCGACCACGTTCGCTCCGGCCTGGCGGTTTACCGCCACGATCACCGTGGATGAGGGCACCGGGTACCCGCGAACCCAGAACCGCATGTTGGTGCGCTCGTCCTGGACGGAGTCCACCACGTTGGCCACGTCGCGGAGGTAGACCGGGGTGCCGTTCCGACCGCCGATGATCAAGTTGCGGTAGTCGTGAGCGGTCTCGAGCTGACCCTGCGGGCGGAGCACCTCCGTTCCCGCCGGTCCGTCGAACTGGCCGGCCCCGGTGTAGCTCGTGCCGTTCCTGATCGCGGTGGCGAGGTCATCGATGGAAATGCCTCGCGCCCACAATGCGGCGGGGTCCGCCTTGATGCGGACCGCGGACTTGGTGCCAAACACGAGGACCCGGCTCACGCCGGGCAGGATGCTAATCCGCTGCCCGACCTGGGTGCTCCCGTAGTCGTAGAGCTGGCCGGACGTGACCGAGTCGCTGGTGAGCGAGATGTACATGATCGGCTGGTCGTTCGGGTTGGTCTTGGAGAACGTCGGCGGCGAGGGCAGGTCGACCGGGAGGCTGCCCGTCGCCTGCGAGATCGCGGTCTGGACGTCTGTGGCGGCGGCATCGATGTTCTTGTCGAGGGCGAACTGGAGCGTAATGCTCGTGCTCCCCTGGGTGCTCTTGGAGGTGACGACCTCCAGGCCGTTGATCTGCATGAACTGGCGCTCGAGCGGCGTGGCGATGTTGTTCGCCATCGTGTCGGGGCTCGCGCCCGGGTAGCTCGCCTGCACCTGGATGACCGGGTAGTCCACGGCGGGCAGGTCGTTCACCGGGAGCTTCAGGTAGGCAAGGGTGCCGAACAGGATCACCGAGGCGGTCAGCACCGCGGTGGTCACCGGTCGCCGTATAAACGGTTCGGAGAGGTTCACGAGGCACCTCCAGTGGTTTTGGCAGGGGGCAGCGCCGCTTCAGAGGAGGGCTCCGCAAAACGAACCTCCCCCCCCGGCGTGACGGCGATCTGGCCCGTCACGACCACACGTTCGCCGACCTCGAGGCCTCGGCTGATGACGACGAGATCCCCCTGGCGGTCGCCCAATGTCACCGGCCGAAGCTCGGCCGTGGAGTCCTTCGTGACGACGAACACGAACGGGCCCTTGCCCGACACCTGCGGCGCCACCGCCGGGATCAGGACCGCCGACGGAAGCGTCCGCAAGATCAGGCGGACCTTCACGAGGCGACCAGGCCAGAAGCGGTGGTCGGCGTTGGGGATCGTGGCGCGGAGCGCCACTGTGCCGGTTTCTTGCTGCACGGCGTTGTCGAGAAACGTAAGCTGGCCCGAGGCCGGCTGCTCGCTGTCGTCGGGCAGGCGCACCTCGACCTTCAACGCCGCCCGTGCCATGTTCCGTTGGACGTCGGTGAGGTCGCTCTGCGTTACCGTGAAGTCGACGTAGATCGGGTCGAGCCGCTGGATGGTCAGCAGCGGTGCGCTGTTGGCGGTCACGACGTTGCCGATATCGACGAGCCGGTGACCGGTGCGGCCCTCGATCGGCGACCGTATCGACGTGTACTCGAGGTTGAGGTGCGCGGACTCGACGGCGGCCTCGCCCTGCCTGACCTGCGCCTCGGCCACCTCGACGGCGCTTCTCCTGGTGTCGTACTCCTGCTGCGAGACCGCTTTCGTCTTGATCAGCTCATCGGCCCGCGCGAGCTCGGTTTTGGCGAGGCTCAGAGCCGCCCTCGACTGGGCTAGGGTGGCCTCGGCCGCGTCGTGCTGCGCCTGGTACGGCCGGGGGTCTATGGTGAAGAGCGGATCGCCGGGACGTACCTCGGCACCGTCCGCAAAATGGATCTTCGTGATGCGTCCCGATACTTGAGGCTGCACGGACACCACCTCGCGCGCAACGCACTTCCCGAGCGCGTCGAGGTAGACCGGCACGTCCCGGGCCACCGCCTCCGCGACCGTCACAGGCGCCGGCGGGCGCTTGAACGACGGCGGATCGCCCTTCGAGCACGCGGCCAGGGCAAACGCCGCGAGCCCGACCACCGCAAGGGCCACGGGGAGCGTTCGCCGTCCCGGCGACCTGGTGTTTTTGATGGCGTTTCGTTCCATGATCAGCACCTCCTCGACGTCATCCTCGGGGTTGGCGGACTCGCCGCCTGCGCGGAGTCGTTTGCTGGCTGTACGAGGCCCTTGGCGTGCGGGTCGCGGTCCACGGAGTTCGGATCCACCCGCCCCTGGACAGGGGCGCGCCGTGTCGCTCAGGCCCGTCGGTGTCGCAAGCTCCCGTCTAAAGTCGATCGCCATCCGTTCAGGCGCGCGGTGTTTTGAGTCTCGGCCACCTGCGATTCCCCCCCGACACAATCATTACGGTGACAAAGAAGCAGGAAGTCCCACGATTCATTCCCGCGGTTGGCCGGGAACGTCGCTCTGGCCGTGGGGCGCGATGAGGTTCCCGCCCGCGGACATCACGCCTGTGCGTTCGTCATTCCGGGAAGGGCTCGGTAATGAGAAACACACGGCGCAGGTTCCCCGTTAGGCTGGATTGATGAAGCGGGGTCCGCGGTGCGCCACGCCAGCATGTACCCAAAGGACCAGAGCCTGCAGCCCCCCGCGAGCGGGACGTAAACCGCGCCCGAGGCAGGTCCGGCGCGAACGGCGCGTAGCCCGCGCCGCCGGGTTTCGGCCAGCCGCTAGGCGTGCGAGCGGCCCGCGCCGGAGTGTAGCCGGAGGCTACATGAGGACGTGAGGCCGCGAAGCGCAACACCGCGGATGGTTGGAGACCGGCGGCGCACGCAAACGATCACCCGACGATCACGAGCAGGGTGAACAACACGACCCACACCACCGCCAGGAAATGCCAGTAAATCGCGCAGTATTCGACACCGGGGTGAAAGGCGGTGGAGTAGCGGCCGCGCCAGGCGCCGGCGGTCACCACGGCGAGCGGGATCACTCCCCCGACCACGTGCGCCGCGTGCAGGCCGGTGAGCATGTAGAAGGTAAAACCGTAGAGATTCGTCTTGGCGGTGAGGTTTGAAGCTGTTAGTGCAAACCAGTTGAGCGTTTGCGAAATGAGGAACGCCACACCCAGGAGAGTGGTCAGCAGCATCGCGAGCCGCAGCGCGCGCTGGCGCCCCTCGCGCACGGCACGGACGGCTGTCTGCATCGTGCCGCTGGAGATCACGATGATCAGCGTGCTGAACCACAAGGCTCCGGGCAGCCTCGGCACCCCGGGCGGAGGCCAGGCAGAGGCCCGGAGCCTGATCACCATGTACCCCACGATGCTCGCGGCGAAGAGCATGGACAGCGCCAGGACCAGGATCTTCATCCCGAGCCTGCCGGTTCCGAGCGGGGCCGGGGCCGACCGGTCGTCGGAGGGAACGGGGCGCTCGCTCATTGGGGGAGCGCGGGCGCGTAGCCCGGGATCAGGTCGGGGGCGTAGGCGTGGCTGTCGAGCAGCGCGAGCGACACAAACAGCATGAAGAAAAGGAGCGCCGTAATGAAGACGATCGCGTTCATCGGACGGTCGTAGCGCATGTGCATAAAGTAGAGCAGGACGAACGACGCCTTGAGCGTCGCGATGGCGAGCGCGATCTCGAGGTTGAAGCGGCCGAGGTCCACGCCCGCAACCGCCACGGTCAAAGCCGTGAACGCGAGCAGCGTTCCCCACACCGCCGCCAGCACCTTGAACGGCACAACATGCCCCACCGGGGTTGCCGCAACTCCTCGCTGCGCGTCGTGTTTCCCTTCGCTCATCACTCCCCCCTGACCCCTGTCCCCTGTGCCCCGTCTTCTCACCGGATCAGATACAGCAGAGGGAACAGGAAGATCCAGATGAGGTCCACGAGGTGCCAGTACAGCCCCGCCAGGTCGACGGGCGTGAAGTACGTCGGGCCGAACTCCCCCTTCGTCGCCCGGACGAGCATCAGCGCCAGCACGATCATCCCCGCGATGACGTGGATCCCGTGAAGCCCGGTCATCGTGAAGTAGACCGCGAAGAAGACCTGCACGTCCTTGGGAGGTCCCGGGCTCGACGCCAGGAGCGGCTCTGGTCCCCGTTTGGCCAGCCCACCCGGACCCTCTGCGGCCGGCGGTATCAGGGAGCGCTCGTCGGGGTTAAAGGCGGGGGTCGGAGCCGGCGTCGGGCGGGCTGTCGGTGGCCCCGCGGGTTGTTCGAGCTTGGCGCGGAAGTACTTCCCCCACAGCAGCCCCTCCTTCCACTTGTGCTGGTACTCGATGTACTTGATCCCGAGGAAGCAAGCGGCCAGCGCAATCGTCGCCACCAGCAGCCGCACGAGCGCCCGCTGCCGCCCGAGCTGCGCGCACCGCACCGCCCACGCCATCGTAAAGCTGGAGCAGATGAGCACCGCGGTGTTGATGGCGCCCAGCGCCTTGTCCAGGAACCGATGGGCGTACACGAAGATTTCGGGGTGGATGGACCGGTACACGGCGTACGCGCAGAAAAGCCCACCGAAGAGCAGAATCTCGGTGGCCAGGAAGATCCACATTCCGAGCTTCCCCGACTCGAACTGCTGCTCGGCCGTGTCGAAGTGGTGCGCGAGGTGCTCCGGGTGGGCCCCGGTCATGCCCCCCTCCCGTGTGTTCTCTGCAAGCACGCTCCCCTCCTACGAGGCTGCCGGCTGGCCGGCCGGCGCCTTCTTCACGAATCCGCCGATGCGACCGTCGTAGGTCCAGGCCTCGACGTCGTACGGGTCTCCGGCCACGGGTGTGGTGGGGAAGTTGTCGTGGGGCGGCGGCGAGCTGGTCTGCCACTCGAGGGTTGCCCCGCCCCAGGGGTTTGCCGGAGCCGGCCGGCCCCGGAACAACGAGTGGGCCAGGTTCACCGCAACGATCACGAGACCGATCGCGAGCGTGTAAGCCCCGATGGTCGAAAGGACGTGGTAGGGCTGAAACTGCGACACGTAGTGGTACGAACGGCGCGGCGCCCCTTGGCTACCCATCACGAACTGCGTGAAGAACGTCGTGTTGAACCCGACGAACACCAGCAGGGCACCGACCCTGCCCCAGAGTTCGTTGTACATCCTCCCGAACATCTTCGGCCACCAGTAGTGCAGGCCTCCCAGGAACGCGATCACCGTGCCGCCGAACATGACGTAGTGGAAGTGCGCCACCACGAAGTACGTATCGTGGAGGTGGACATTCACCGCGAGGGCGCCCAGGAAGAGGCCGGTGAGGCCGCCGATGCCGAACAGGAACAGGAACGAGAGAACGTAGAGCATCGGGGTCGCCAGCCAGATCGACCCCTTGTACATGGTGGCGAGCCAGTTGAAGACCTTGACCGCGGACGGGATCGCGACCATGAACGTCAGGAAGCTGAAAATCATGCCGGCGAGCAGCGATTGCCCCGAGACGAACATGTGGTGGCCCCAGACCAGGAAGCTGAGCACGGCGATCGCGATCGAGGAGTAGGCGATGAACGTGTAGCCGAAGATGTGCTTGCGCGAAAACACCGACACCAACTCGCTGATGATGCCCATGGCGGGCAGGATCATGATGTACACCGCGGGGTGCGAGTAGAACCAGAAGAAGTGCTGGAAAAGTATCGGGTCACCGCCGAGTGCCGGGTCGAAGATCCCGATCCCGAGGGCCCGCTCGGCGATCAGCAGCAGGAGCGTGATGCCGAGCACGGGGGTGGCCATGATCTGGAGGATGGCGGTTCCGTATATCCCCCAGAGGAATAGGGGCATGCGAAACCAGGTCATGCCCTGCGGGCGCAGCTTGTGGATCGACACGACGAAGTTGAGGCCCGTGAAGATCGACGAGAACCCGAGCACGAACACGCCCGCGACCATCGCGATCACGTTGGTGTTGGTGGTCGTGCTGTACGGGGTGTAGAAGGTCCATCCCGTGTCCACCGCGCCGGTGACGATCGAGCCGAGAGCGATGAGCGCCCCGGTGACCCACAGGTAGAAGCTCAGGAGGTTGATCCTCGGGAACGCTACGTCCTTCGCTCCCAGCAGCAGCGGGAGCACGAAGTTTCCCAGGGCTGCGGGTATCCCGGGGATGATGAACAGGAAGATCATGACGGCGCCGTGAAGCGTGAACATCTGGTTGTAGGTGTTGGCGTCCATCAACGCGCTGTTGCCCGGGCTGAGGAGCTTCGTCCGAATGAGCATGGCGAAAATCCCGCCCAGGAGGAACGAGGACAGGATGACGACCAGATACATCAAGCCTATGCGTTTGTGATCAAGGGTGAAGAGCCAAGACTTGAGACCGCGCCCGTGTGTGAGGTAGTTGTCCCCACCAAGCGCGTTTTGGCCGGCCCCCCGTCCGCCAGCGTCAGTTGTGGTGTCGATGTTCGCCATCGGAATGTTTCCTTTCCTCCTACTTCAACGTCTTGAGGTACTCGATGATCGCCGTGACTTCCTGGTCCGTGAGCCGGCCCTTGAACGTGGGCATCACCGGCTGGAACCCCGCGACGATCTTCGCCTGGGGCTCCATGATCGATTCGCGGACGTAGTCCTCATCCGCGGGCGCGGTCCTTCCCCCCTCGAGCGCCACCTGGTGCCCGAAGAGGCTGAGAAACGTCGGGCCGGTGCCCGCCGTGCCGTTCACGGTGTGGCACTGAGCGCACCCGCGGGTGCGGACCAGGCGCTCCCCGGCCTGGGCCGGCGACATGGTCTTGAGGAAGTTGCTCGCCTCCTCGAGCCATCTCTCGAACCCACCGGGCTCGTGCACGACGACCTTGGCCCACATGTCGGAGTGCCCGGTGCCGCAATACTGCGTGCAGTAGATCTGGTATTCCCCCGGCTTGACCGCCCGAAACCAGAGCTTCACGTAGCGCCCCGGGACCACGTCGCGCTTGAGCCTGAACGCGGGGACGTAGAAACCGTGTATGACGTCCTCGGAGGTCATGACAAGGCTGACCGGCGTGTTCACCGACACGTGCAGATCCTCGTCCACGTGTCCGCTGGGATAGGTGAACAGCCACTTCCACTTCTGGCCCGTGACCAACACCTCGTACGAGTTGGCCGGCGGCACGTTGAGGTTCAGGAAGGCCGTGAAGCCCCAGACGAAGATCACGATCACGATCACGATGGGGATGGCGGTCCAGGTGACCTCGAGCAACGTGTTGTGGCGCGGCGAGGGCGTTGCCTCATCGCGCGCGTCGCGGCGCCGATAGCGCACGACGAAGAAAACCATGAGGGACACGATGAGCACGAAGAAGAACACCGACACCCAGAGGACGAGGGAAAAGATCCGGTCCACCACGACGGCGCCGGTGGATCCCTGCACGGGCATCCAGAACCCGCCCTCGGCCTGCACCGACGCCCAGCCCAGGAGTCTTCCGATCAGCTCATGTCCCAATCTCAATTCGCCTCTCCCTCAACTGCGCTCACACCGTCCACCCGACAGCGTCCCCGCGCCCGAACCTCGCGACCCCGAACTCTTGAAGGCTGCAGCGCTCTCACGTTTGGGGGTCGGAACGCTCGAGCGATTTCTTGCGAGCCCCGCGGCGCCACGACACCGCGAGCCAGAGGCCCACGATCAGTGCCGTCGTTGCGCCACCGAAGCGCATGATGTTCGACGCCGCCACGACGTAGCGCCCCTCCTGCGCGTCGTAGTGGAAGCAGTAGAGGAGCAGTTGATCGACCGTCGTGCCGATCTTTCCCTGCCCCGCCTCCGTCAGGGCCAGCCGGACCGTCTTGGGCTGGTACACGACCCCGTACAGATACCTCGCCATCCTCCCGTCGGGTGTCGCCACAAAGATCGCGGCGGAATGTGCGTACTCGCCTCGCTCCTGGACGTAGCGGTACCCGAAGCCGACCGCGTCGGCGAGCTTCCTTATGTTCTCCTCGCGTCCGGTGAGAAAGTGCCAGCCGCCCGCAGCGCCGGGCCGCGCGTACTCCTCCAGGTAGTTCTGCTTCTTCAGCCTGGCTAGGGTCGGGGTCTCGGTCGGGTCGATGCTGACCGTCACGATCTCGAACTCGCGCCCGGGCGTCCACGGTAGGTCACGGAGGCCGTCCACAAGGCTGTTGAGGACCAGGGTACAGAGCATCGGGCATCGGTAGTACCCCAGGGTAAGGATAACGGGCCGATCGCCGGAGAAGTACTGGCCCAGGCGCACCGGTGCGCCGTTCTCGTCGGTGAACTCGAGATCCAGGGGAAGCCTGACCCCTGGGTGCTCGGTGATCCCGACACCCTCGAGATCCTTGGGCAGGCGCTCTTGTCGCTGCGCGGAGGCGGGCACCGCTGTCACGAGGAGCACCAGAGCAACCGCCCACGCCACACGCAGACTCCGAGTTCGCATCGTCATCGCCACGCTCCCCACGGGACGAAATCGGGCTCGGCGCGCCTCCGCTGAAGGCCGGAGACTTCAGCCGACCGATCTTGCTTACCCAAGAAGCGTCGAACGTGCACGAGCATTCCTCGTCAGCGCTTCGGCGCAGCCGGCGCCTTTCCGGTCGCCGGCACCGGCGGCGGTTGGACCTGCGGCCACGGGGAGTTCCCGCCCTCGTTCACCACGAGCTTCATCGCAAGGTCGATGGGGATGGCGACGACGCCCTTCCCCGGGTCCACGAGCTTGTAGGAGTGAAGCAGTTCGCCCTGCTGCGCCCGCAGCTGTGACAGTCGCTCCGGGGCGACCGCCACTACCTTGCGCACATTCTCCTGCTGCTCCGCGTGGTAGAAGAACGCCTGCAGCAGGACGACCACGACGAAGAGCAGGATCGCAAACACGATCCCGACCAACGCGGTCAGCGGCGTGTTGGGTTCACCACCCTCTCTCACTCCCACCTCCGAACTAAATCCAACTCCATCAGGCGTTCTCGAAGGCCAGGGACTCCTCGAGCCTCGGGTCGCGCTCCGGCACGAGCGAGCGCCCCCGGACCGCGTAGGCCGCCCCGGCGAGAAGCAGCGAGCCGAGAGCGACGAGCAAGGTCAGGTCCACGAGCCGTGGGAGCGGGCTGCCCGGGCTTACCGCAGGCGTCACCAGCCAGTACACGTCGACCCAGTGCATCGCCAGCATCCACACCGCCACCGCCGCGAGCAACCTGGGGCGGCGCTTCGGCGCTCGCGACAGCAGGGCCACGAACGGGATCAGGAAGTGGCCGAACACCAGCAGGAGGCCGACCCACCCCCACCCGTTCTCCTGGCGATGCGCGAGCCAGCCGGTCTCCTCCGGGATGTTGGCGTACCAGATGAGCATGTACTGCGAGAAGCCGATGTATGCCCAGAACACAACGAAACCGAACAGGAGCTTTCCCAGGTCGTGGTAATGCTCCACCGTGACCGCGTTGCGCAGGAAACCGGAGCCCTGCAGGGCGAACAACACCGCCGTCAGGAGCGCGTAGATCCCGACGACGCTGCCGGCAAAGTAATAGACACCGAAGATGGTGCTGAACCAGCGCGGGTCCAGCGACATCACCAGGTCGATCGAGGCGAAGGTCAGGGTGATGCCGAAGAGGACCATCGCGGGCCCGGCGCGCCGCTCCATCTGGAGGGTGAGGCTCGCGTCTCCGGAGGAGTCTTGAAGGAGGGAGCGCCGGAAGTAGAAGCGCCCGGTGACGATCCAGGCCGCGAGGTACACTGCCCAGCGCACGACGAAGAACGGCACGTTGAGGTAAGCGGCCTTGCCGTGAACCACATGGTCGGCTGCCGCGACGGCGGTCTGGGACCACGGGTACAGCTCCTTCAGGCCCAGCAGGACTGGAATGAAGAGGAGCGCAAGCAGCGGAAGGGCGGCGGTAAGCGCCTCACCGACCCGGCGAACCACCACGCTCCACCCCGAATGCGTCAGGTGGTGCAGGAGCACGAAGTAAAGCGCCCCGAGGGCTAGGCTGAGCACGAAGGCGAAGTTCACGAGGTACGCGAAGAAGAAGCGACGCCAGCTTTCGGCGCCCAGGGCTGCGATCGCGACGCTCACCAGCAGTGCCGCTGTGCCGGCGAGCGCGAGTCTCCGCCAGAGCCTCTCCCCAAGGGCGCCCAGGTGCCTCTTCTCCGCGAATATGTCCGTAGTCCGCTCCATCTCCCCCACCCCTAGCGGAGCTGTCTTCGCAGCTCCGGCGGCACGTCGCCGACGCTCGCGTCCTGGCTGCGCTGCAGCGCCCGCACGTACAGCACGATCGCCCAGCGGTCCTCAACCGGAATCTGCGATCCGTATTCGGACATGTTGCGGATCCCGTATGTGATCGTGTTGAACAGGTGCCCCACCGGCCGGCCCCTGACCAGGTCGGTGTGGTACGAGGACGGCGGCGTCCACGTGCCCTCCTGAAGCGCGTCGGCCCGCTTGGCAACCGGTCCGTCGCCGTAGCCGGCGAGCCCGTGGCACGGCGCGCAGAAGATGTCGTAACGCTCCTGGCCGCGGTGCATCAGGCGCTCCGTCACCGGGACCGGGAATGCGGTGACCCAATTGCCGCCGTCACGCCCGCTCCATACCGCGCTGTCCTCCTCCAGCTCGCCGCGCGCCACGGTGCCGGCGACCCGTGGCCTCATGGCGCGGCTGTCGGCGAAAAGCGGGTTGGAGGTCTGCGTCTTGAGTTTCGGCTGCTTGGCCATGTCGAGTATGAGCTGGATGTGCGGCTGCGCCGAGGTCGAGGCGCGCGAGCGGGCGATCAGCGCGAAAGGGACCACGGAGAGAGCGGCGAGCAGCACCAGGGCGTACACGAGCCAGCGGGGCGCCACGTCAGTCCTCCACCTTTTCCACCTGCTTGGCGCCCAGCTTCTCCAGGAACTCCCTCGTCCCGACCGCGTCGAACGCCGGGTCGCGCGCCTCGACCGAGATGAAGAAACCATCGGTGGTCGCCCTGGCAAAGCCGCGGGCAGGGAGCACAGGGTGGTAAAGCTCGGGGAACCGGTTGGCCACCAGTAGACCGATGAAGGCCCCGAGGGATGCCAGCAGCACCGTCAGCTCGAAGGTGATCGGGATCGCTGCGGGCAGCCCGAAGAAGGGCTTCCCGCTGACCAGGTACTTGTAGTCGAACCCGTTGGTCCACCACTGCAGCAACAGCCCGGCGGCGGCCCCGGTAGCGCCCCCTGCTGCAACGAGCCAGGGCAGTCTGCTCATCCTGATCCCCATGCTCTCGTCGAGCCCGTGGATTGGGAACGGGGCATAGGCGTCGAACGCAACGTAGCCAGCGTCGCGCACCTTTTCGAGCGCGGCGAGGAGAGCGCCCACCGTGTCGAACTCGGCCAGCAGGCCCCACGTCCGGGGAGCCCGCGCCGCCGTGGCGGCCGTCGGCTCGCTCATGGCTGGCCCTCCTCCTGCCGGCGCTCGTGCTGGTGGGGGATCTCGCCCCAGTACTGTCCGTGCCCGCGGTGGGGGCCGCGTTCCAGGCCGGCTGCAGGCATCACGCTCTTGATCTCAGCCATCGCGATCATCGGGCCAAAACGCAGGAAGAGCAGGAACAGCGTTAGGAAGAGCCCGAACGACCCCGCGAGGGTGCACAGCTCCACCCACGTCGGCTTGTAGTACCCCCAACTCGAGGGAATAAAGTCACGTGACAGGGACGTCACGATGATGACGAAGCGTTCGAACCACATCCCAACGTTGATGAGGATCGAGATCCCCACCAGCATCCACGGTGTGGTCCGTGGCCGCTTGAACCAGAGCGCCTGGGGGACCACGACGTTGCAGAAGAGCACGATCCAGAACGCCCATGCGTAGGGCCCGAGGGCGCGGTTGGCTAGGGTGAACTTCTCGTAAGGGTTGCCGGAGTACCACGCCATGAAGAACTCGATGCCGTAAGAGTACGCCACGATCAGGCCAGTGGCGAGCGTGATCTTGGCCATGTTCTCAAGGTGGCGCGTCGTGATCAGCTCCTCGAGATGGAAGAAGGAGCGCACCGGGATGAGAAGCGTGAGTACCATCGCGAAGCCTGAGAAGATGGCGCCCGCGACGAAGTAGGGCGGGAAGATCGTCGAATGCCAGCCGGGGAGCTGCGAGACCGCGAAGTCGAAGCTCACCACCGAGTGCACAGAGAGCACCAGCGGCGTGGCGAGCGCCGCGAGCAGCAGGTAGACCCGCTCGTAGCGGTGCCAGTGGCGCCCCGAGCCGCGCCAGCCGAGGCTGAGCACGCCGTACACGATTCTGCGGAGGCGGGTCGTGGCGCGGTCGCGCAGCGTGGCGAGGTCTGGGATCATGCCCGTGTACCAGAACATCAACGACACGGTGAAGTACGTGCTGACCGCGAACACGTCCCATATCAGCGGGCTTCGGAAGTTCGGCCAGACCTGCATCTGGTTCGGGTACGGGAACAGCCAGTAGTCGAACCATGGCCTTCCGGTGTGGATGGCCGGGAACATCCCCGCGCAGATCACCGCAAAGATCGTCATCGCCTCGGCGAACCGGTTGATTCCGGTGCGCCACTTCTGGCGGAACAGGAAGAGGATGGCCGAGATAAGGGTGCCCGCGTGGCCGATCCCGACCCAGAACACAAAGTTCGTGATGTCGAAACCCCAGCCCACCGGGATGTTCAGGCCCCAAACCCCGATCCCCGCCAGGAAAAGGTAGGCCAGCATAGCGACCAGCAGAGCCGTGAGCGCCGAGGAGACGGCGAACGCGATGTACCAGGCAAGGGGTGGCCGGGGCCGCTCGACGATCCCGCACACCTTCTCGGTCACCGACGCGAAGTCGTTATCCCCGAGCACCAGCGGCGGGCGTCTTCGCGGGTCCTCGGCGGCTTCGAGGAGCGAAAGCGGCACGCTGCTCATGTCGGCTCCTCGAACCCGGGCGAGGGGTTTCGAAGCCGCGCGAGGTAGAGGTTGCGCGGCCTCGTGTCCAGCTCACCGAGAATCCCGTACGAGCGCTGGTGCGCGTGCAGCCGAGAGACCCTGCTGCCGGGGTCCTTGAGGTCGCCGAACACGATGGCCTGCGTCGGGCAGGTCTGGGCGCAGGCGGGGACGATCTCTCCGTCGCGGATCGGGCGCCTGTCGTTGCCGGCCGCGATCTTGACCGCCTCGATTCGCTGGACGCAGAAGGTGCACTTCTCCATCACCCCGCGGCCACGCACCGTGACATTGGGGTTGAAAGCCATCTTCTGGACCTCGGGAACGCTCTTGAAGTAGTTGAAGAAGTTGAAGCGCCGCACCTTGTACGGGCAGTTGTTGGAGCAGTAGCGGGTGCCCACGCAGCGGTTGTAGACCTGTTCGTTGAGCCCCTCGTCCGAGTGGAGTGTGGCTCCCACCGGGCAGACCTCCTCGCAGGGGGCGTTCTCGCAGTGCTGGCACGCCAGCGGCTGGAACACGATCCCGGGCGACTCGGGCGGGCCCTCGAAGTACCGGTCGACGCGGATCCAGTGCATCTCCCGCCCGCGCACCACCTGCTCCTTGCCGACGACCGGGGTGTTGTTCTCCGCCTGGCACGCCACCACGCACGCATTGCAGCCGATGCAGACGGACAGGTCGATGCTCATCCCCCACTGGTGCTCGCCCGAGTACTTCTGGGGGTTGAACAACGGCAGCGACACGTGCTCTTCGAAACGCTCACGCGCGAAGGCGGGGTTGGTCAGGTACTCCGCGAGCGTTCCCTCGCGTACCAGAGCGCCGATCCGCTTCCCGCGCTCCTCGAACCCCACCGTATCGATGGCGTAGTGGTCGTGGGTGCACGCCAGGGTGTGGGACCGGCCCGTCTTCTCGACCGTCACCGCGCCTGCAAAGTGCAGCGCGTCGGACGTGCGCAGGACGTACGCGTCGAAGCCGACGCCGGTGCCGACCTTCCCGGCCGCGGTGCGGCCGTACCCGAGCGGCAGCACGGCCGTGCCGTCCGCCTGCCCCGGCATCACATAGGCAGCGACCTCGAGCTCCCGGCCGGCGCGCTTGAGCCTGATCACGTCCCCGTGCTTGACGCCGACCGCGGCGGCGGTGGCCGGGCTGAGGCTGGCCGCGTTGTCCCAGGTGATCTTGGTGAGCGGGTCGGAGAGCTCCTGCAGCCAGGCGTTGTTGGCGAAGCGGCCGTCGTGGACTCTGGCGTCCGGGCAGAAGACGACCTCGACGATCCCGGATGTTCCTTCCCCGGGAACCGCGTTCGGCGCCTCGCCCTTCAGGCCGAGAGGCCCGTGCGAGACCGGTTGGGGGCGCACGGTGCCCCGGGCGCTCCCCGGCAGGACGCCGTCGTGAAGCGTCCGCCGCCACGTCACCTCGAAGTCGACCGCCTTGGTGAACCCCAAAAGCGTGTAACGAACGATCTCGTGGCCGTTCGTGGTCGCCTCGCCGAGTACCAGCGCGAGGAGTTCGATCGGGCTCCTGCCACCGTAGAGCGCCTCGATGAGCGGCTGCTGCACGGAGACCGTGCCGTCCCACGCGCGCACGTCGCCCCAGGTCTCGAGGTAGTGCGCGCGAGGCACGTGCCAGCGACAGAGGTGCGAGGTCTCGTCGTCGTACCCGCTCAGGTGGATGCTGGTGCCGACCCTCCCCAAGGCCGCCCCGAACCCGACATCGGCCGGGGCGTTGTACGCCGGGTTGCCGCCGAGGACAAGCAACGTCGCGACACGGCCCTCGCCCGCCGCGGTGGTCAAGCCCTTGATCCCATCGGCGTGCAGGGGTCGGGCACCCTCGGGCTCCGGGGTGAAGCCAACCGTGGTGCCCACGTTGCCGAGCGCGAGGTTTGCCAGGCACGCCAGGGTATGCACCCGGGCCGGCTGGCGCGGCCCGGCCAGGACGAGACCTTTCCCCCTGCTGTTCGCCAGGTCCCTCGCCGCGGCCGCGATCATGGGCGACGCCGGAGTGCGCCCGCGCGCGGTCTCGAGCTCCGCCGCCAGCGCCCGGTTGTCCCCAGCGAAGGGCACACGCAGAGCGAGCAGCTCGAGCACCAGGTTTGCCGCCACGGTCGCGACATCGCGCGACGCCGCCGCCAAACGGTGGTCCGCCATCGCCCCGGTCAGGGAGACCATGGGCTCCACCGCGTAGAGGCGGTTCATCGTGCCGTCCTCGGCGCGCCGGCGGGCGGCGAAATCCCTTGCGTGCATCAACGCGGCCGGATGGTCGAAGATCGGGTCGGCGTCGAGGCAGACGATCACGTCGGCCGCGTCGAGGCGGTAGTGCGGCCGGTACGGCGCGCCGAAGAGCAGCGCTGTGCCCTCTCGCTCCGAATCGCGGGTGACCGGTTCCCACTCGTACCAGAACCCCTCCGGGAAAACCTCGGAGAAGCGCGCGCGCAGCCGCGCCAGGCTCGCCGAGGAGCTCTCCTCGGAGAGAACCGCCAGGCCCTTCCCCCTCACGGCTCGCAGGGACGCGAAGTGCGAGCCGGCGAACGTGGTGAAGTCGTCCCAGCTTTGCACCAGCTCCTGTGCGCCCTCGCGACGGATCGGCTGCCTGCTGCGGTCGGGATCGTAGAGTTCCAGAAGCGAGGCCTGCGCGAGCGCGGTCGCAGTTCCCCGACTTGTCGGGTGAAGTGGGTTCCCCTCGATCTTGATCGGGCGGCCGTCGAAGCTGGTGACCAACAGGCCGATCGCCGCCCCGCCCAGCTCCATTGCGGTCGCGTACTGCTGCGGGACGCCGGGCGTCCGCCCCTCGGGGCGGTGAGCAAACGGGAGGATCAGCTCCTTGGGCCATCGGCAGGAGGCCAGGCCGGCCGCACCGAGCGAGGCGCCCATGATCTTCAAGAAGGCCCGGCGGGTTCGGGGCGAGAGCAGCTCCTCGGAGAGGCCGGGAAACTCGTTCTCCACCAGGGCGCGAAACTCGGGTGTGTCCGCCAGCTCGTCCAGGCTCCGCCAGTACTCTTTCCCCACGCTCTCCCCTCTCACCGGTGACACGTCCAGCAGTCCGTTGACGGGTTGATCTTGGTGGCCTCGCGCAGACGCCGCCCGTACACGAGGGGGTCCTCGGGCGGCACCCATTCCATCTTCGTTACCAGCTCCGGCGGCCGCAGATGCCTGTCGGGCTCGCGGTGACAGTCTAGGCACCACCCCATGCTGAGCCGGTGGACCTGTGCGACCACCTCCATCTTGTCCACGCGCCCGTGGCATTCCACGCACCCCACGCCCCGCCGGACGTGGGCGCTGTGGTCGAAGTACACGAAGTCGGGGAGGTCGTGGACCTTCACCCACGGAACCGGCAGCCCCGTCGCGTAGCTCTCGCGGATCGGGAGCAGCTTCGCGCTCGCCGCCCGGATCTTTGAGTGGCAGTTCATGCAGGTCTGCGTCGGTGGAACCGCCGCGAACGCCGCTTTCTCCACGGTGGTGTGGCAGTACCGGCAGTCGATCCCCAGTTGCCCAGCGTGCAGCGCGTGGCTGTAAGGCACCGGTTGATGGGGCTGGTACCCCACGTTGATCGTTCTCGGCGAGGCGCCATAGGCAAGCAGAAGGACGAGGTAGGCAGGCACCACGACCAGTGCCACGGCAAGCGCGGGACGAGCCAGGTTCGCCCACCTGGGAAAAAAAAGGCGACCGCCTGCTTCGGCGCTCATATGAGACGTGATCTTATTAATGAAGCGCGAACCCGTCAAGCGCTGCGACCGAGGTCCGGCTCGCCCTGCCAGTTCCTTGGAACCGTCAGCCCGCTCTCTCGACGGCTGCCACCGTCCAGGTCCCACCGTCGAACCTGACGGTCTCCCCGGGTGTCTTCTCGAGCAGCGCCTGGGCCGCCTCGGACCCGTGGGACACGATCCCCTTCTCCGGGTCCGCCTCGTAGGGCCCGAGGATGGTGACGGCACGCCGGGCCCCACCTGCCCGAGGCTCCAGCCAGACCCGCGCTCCAACCCGTACTCGGCTGGTGTCCACCGTGGCGGGGTCGATGACCCGCACTCGGCCTAGGTCCCCCTGGAGGTCCGACGCACGGGCCGAGAGGTACTCCTGGCGGGCCCGGGCCGCGTGGTACTCGAAGTTCTCGGTGAGGTCGCCGTGGGAGCGGGCCTCCTGGATGGCCCGCAGCGTCTCGGGGATCTCCTTCTCAAGGAGGTTGCGCAGCTCCTCCTGCAACCGCGTGACGGTGCTGGCGAGCGCCGGCACGACCTCCTCGACCGCCACCCCGGGCCGCAGTTCGGGGAAGCGTGCGGTCACGGCGCGCCGCAGCCAATTCCTCTCGTCGGCAAGCTCTCCCGGGTGCTCGAGAATCTGGAGTATCCGCCGCCCGTGCTCGGCGGTGAGGCGCCCCTGGACGATCCTCTCGGCCAGCCCTCCCGCCGAGAGGATCTCCTTGAGCCTGCCGCGCAGCGGGCCGAACTCCCGGCGCTCTGCGAGCTCAACGAGGCGAACAAGCAGGGAGCCCCCGCGGCGTTCGTCCACGATGCCCGCCAGAGCCGGGTCGCTCTCCTCGCACGCCCAGACGAAGGCGGCGGCAAAGCGCGTCGGCTGCACGAACACGTGGTCCACGAAGGCCTGAACGCGGGTGGACTCGCCCTTCTCCACCAACGCCAGTGCGGTCTTGGCGAGCAGCCTTGGGTTCGTCTCACGCTCGAGCCATGAGGCGAAAACGTCCGCCCAACCGGACTTGTCGTGCCCACGCACGAACTCGAGCACGGCCTCCCGGTGCGTGGTGTCGCCCACCGATTCCAACAGGGACCGTGGTCCGGCCTGCGCGAGCACGACCTCCCGCGCGGCGCGAATCTCGTCTGCGTCCGCCCCGGAGCGGGCTGCAAGGGCGAGCGCCTCCCAGGCAACCCCCGGTTCCACGGAGGGACCCTTGGCACGCCGCAGCAGCTCCACACCCATGGAGGCGCCAAGCTCGCGGTTGCGTCCGGCGTGGCGTCGCGCCAGCTCCACCTGCCGGGCCAGCGAAGCGCCCACAAACTCCGACCGGATTTCCTCCTCCGCCCCCAGGTCGCCGGCCAGGCGGTACTGCACCCGCGAGCCGCTGCCCACCGCCAGCAGGCGCGGGTTCTTCTTTGCCCGGTTCCACCATGCGGTCCACTGGTCCTCCGGGAGGAGGCCGGCGAGCGCCGCCTTGATCTCGGGGACCGACATCGGCGCCCCGGCTCCCTCCAGGATCGCGGCCAACGCGCCCTGGGGGTCGCGCGTCACCTCGGCCGCGAGCGTGTCCTTCTCCTCGAGCCGTCGCCGCAGGAAGTGACCGGGCGGGAGCGGGGTCAGATACTTGCGCGCCGCGTCGATGGGGACGGGAACGTGCTTCTCCTTCTCGAAGTCCAACCGCAGCACCCCGAGCTGGGGGTTGGCCTCCACGACCCTCCCCGGCCCGCGTCCCGTCATCGCGAACACGCCTCCCACGTCGTGCTCGAGCCATGCCTCGAGTGAGTCCAGCGTCTCGAGCGGCTTGCGCGTCTCGGCGAGGGAGAAGCGTTTGAGCAGCTTGTCGAGCGAGGGACGGCCGGCCCACAGGCGCCGCATGCATTCCTCGAGACCCGACCGCCATTCCTCGGCGTTTCCGATCCTCAGGCGGAGCAGCTCACAGAGGAACTGCTTCCGCGCCTGCCATGCGCCCTCCTCCTTCGCCTCCGCCGTCGCGACCTCCAGCAGCGTCGCGCCCAACGTCTTCTTGCCGGCGGATCGCAGCCGCTTGAGCGCCTCCACGAAGGCGGCGCCGTCGCCCACCCCACCGTCCAGGCGCGCGAGCCAGAACTCCTCTATCGCGGAGGGGTTTCCCTTCGCGATCGCCGCGTCCCACTCCGCGAGCCAGCCCGCCTCGGTCACAGTCGGCCACGATAGCAGCCGGAACCCCGCCGCGAAACTCTCCGGCCTCGCAGCGGGGATGTGCAAGAATGCGGCGCCCCGTATCGGGGCTCAACGGGAGGGTCGTGAAATGATACGTTGTCTCATCATTGTGGTGCTTGTCGCGCTGGTGGCGGTCGCGGCGCCGTCGTTTGCCGACGAGGGGATGTGGCTCCTTGACCAGATCCCGGAGCTCGAACCGAGGCTCAAGGCCATGGGGATGCAGCTCAGCCCCAGAGAGATCTGGGACCCGACCACCAACACCGGCCTTGCCTCCGCCACGCCCTGGCTCGGCGGATGCTCCTCATCGTTCGTGTCGCCGGACGGCCTCATCATCACCAACCACCACTGTGCGTTCGGTGCCATCCAGATGAACTCGACCCCGGAGCACGACTACATCACGGAGGGTTTCCTCGCGCCGACCCGGGCGGAGGAGCTGCAGTACAGGGCCGGCAGGGTCACGATCCTCAAGGGGTACGACGACGTCACGAAAACCGTCACCTCGAAACTCAAGCCCGGCATGAACCCGGAGTCCCGCGCCAGGGCGATAGACCTGCGCGGGAAGCAGCTCGTCGCCGAGTGCGAGAAGGACGGCCTGCGCTGCCGCATCGGCGAGGTGTTCGGCGGCGGCAGGTACTACCTCTTCCGCCAGCTCGAGCTTCGCGACGTGCGGTTGGTGTACGCCCCGCCGCGGTCGATAGGCGATTACGGCGGCGAGGTGGACAACTGGGTGTGGCCGCGCCACACCGGCGACTACTCGTTCCTCCGCGCGTACGTCGGCCCCGACGGCAAGCCCGCCGATTACTCGCCGAACAACGTCCCGTTCAAGCCCGACCGCTGGTTTACGATTGCCAAGGAGCCCCTGAAGGACGGCGACTTCGCGTTCATCCTGGGCTACCCGGGCAAGACCATGCGGTACCGCATCGCCGCCGCGGTGGCCGAGGACGCCGCGCTCTACTACCCGGAAAGGATCAAGCTCCTCAAGCAGCTGATTGCGGTTCTCGAGGAGGAGAGCAAGCGCGGAAAGGCCGTGGACATCAAGCTTGCCTCGCAGCTCAAGGGCTTCTACAACTCGGTCAAGAACAACAGCGGAATGCTTGAAGGGCTCACGAAGACCGACCTCGCCGTACGGAAACGCGCGGAGGAGACGAACCTCACCACCTGGATCGAGGCCGACCCCGTCCGCAAGGCGAGGTACGGTGGTGTGCTTCCGGCGATGGAGAACGCGCTGGCCACACGGAATGCGACCCGGCAGCGCGATTTTCTGTTTTCCTGGATGCCGGTCCCCCGCTCCTCCTCGCTGCTGGCAGCGGCTGCGATCATCGAGCGATGGTCGTTCGAGAGAACCAAGCCCGATCTCGAGCGCAAGAAGGACTACCAGGCCCGCGACGAGCGCACGCTGCGTCAGCGCCTGGTCGGTATGCAGCGAAACCTTGACCTTCCGTCCGAGCGCAAAGTGCTCGCGTGCCTCCTCGAGCGCGCGACGCGGCTGCCCGCCGGCCAGCGCATCACAGCGGTGGATGGAGCTCTTCTGGCTACAGGCAGGACCGGCGAGGAGGCCATCGGCGCGCTGCTCGACAAGCTCTATGCGGGGACAAACCTCGCCGACGAGAAAACGCGCCTCACGATGTTCGGCATCGACTACAAGACCCTGCTGGCAACCGGCGACACGATGATCTTGTTTGCGGCGGCCCTGAGGCGCGACGCGGCGGAGGAGGAGCGGGTCACCGCAACGTACGACGGCGAGATGGTCACACTCGCCCCACGCTTCATCGAGGCTCTGGCCGCCTGGAAGAACGCGGTCCTTTACCCCGACGCCAACTCCACGCTGCGCCTCACCTACGGCTCGGTGCAGGGGTACTCGCCGCGTGACGCGGTGCGCTACTTCCCCTTCACCACCCTTCAGGGCGTCATCGAGAAGAACACCGGTGTCGAGCCGTTCAACTGCCCGCCCCGTTTGCTCGAGGCGGCCAGGCTCGGCATCGCCAGCTATGGTCGCTACGTCGACCCCCACCTCCACGACGTCCCGGCCAACTTCCTCACGACGCAAGACATCACCGGCGGCAACTCCGGCTCGCCCGTAATGAACGCCAAGGGTGAGCTGATCGGCCTTGCCTTCGACGGCAACTACGAAGCAATCGACTCCGACTTCCAGTTCAACCCTGCCCTCTCCCGGACGATCTCCGTGGACATCCGCTACGTCCTCTGGTGCATGGACTTCGTCGACAAGGCCTACGCGCTGATGCGTGAGATGGGGGTCGAGCCGCAGAACAGGTAGACACGGGAAAAAGGGAGAAGTTAGAGGGAAAGGGGAAGGCCAGGTCGCAGTGAGAGCCGGTGCCCGGTCGCCTTTGCTCTCCCTTTGCCCTTTGTCGTTTTCCCTTTTCCTTCGCAGTCGGATTTCTTGAGCTTTTCCGCACAATCTGCTACAAGGCACCGCCTGCTTGAGCAGACACCGGGAGATCGAATGGCGAACGTGGTCGTGGTCGGAGGGCAGTGGGGCGACGAGGGCAAAGGCAAGGTCGTGGATCTCCTGTGCCCGGCGTTCGCACACGTCGTGCGCTTCAACGGCGGCAACAACGCCGGCCACACCGTCCGCTTCGCCGACCGTCACTTCGCGCTCCACCTCATCCCGTCAGGGATCCTGCAGCCCGACTGCCGTTGCCTGATCGGGCCGGGCGTCGTTGTGGACCCCGTTGCGCTGCTCGAGGAGGTGCGGATGCTCGAGGAGCAGGCGGTCTCCGTGCGCTCCCGCCTGACGGTCTCATCTCGCGCCCACCTCGTGCTTCCCGGCCACCGCGCCCTCGACCTGGCACGCGAGGCCTCGCGCGGCGCATCGCGCCTCGGCACTACCGGGCGCGGGATCGGTCCCGCCTACGAGGCACGCGCCGGCCGCACGGGCGTCCGGGTCGGGCTCGCTCGCAACCCCCGCCGACTCCGCGAGGCGGTGGCGGCCGCGAGCCAGGAGCTGGAGCAGGCATTGAAGAGGTACCCGGATGCCCAGGTGCCGACCTCCGAGGAGGTCGACCGCACGGTGGAGGCGGCGCTGGCGATCGCGCCGCTTCTGCGCGACGTCGCGAGGACGCTTGCCGAGGCCGACGCGGCCGGGGAACGCATCCTGTTCGAAGGCGCGCAGGGCACCCTTCTCGACCTCGACCACGGTACCTACCCCTACGTCACCTCATCGGGGTGCCTCGCCGGTTTCGCCGCGCCCTCGTGCGGGCTGCCCGCCCGAGTCGTCGGCGGGGTCCTGGGCGTCTTCAAGGCGTACACGACCCGCGTCGGGAGCGGCCCGTTCCCCACCGAGCTCGTCGACAGCACCGGCGAGTACCTGCGGCAGCGAGGCAACGAGTTCGGCACTACCACCGGCAGGCCGCGCCGCACGGGCTGGTTCGACGCGGTGGCTGCGCGCGCCGCGGTGCGCTGGAACGGGATCGAGGCCATTGCGCTCACCAAGCTCGACGTCCTCGACGAGCTCGACGAGATTCGCGTCGCCACCGCCTACCGCATCGGCGACGAGGTTCACGAGGAGTTCCCCGACGACGTTGACGATCTTGGCGGGGCGGAGCCGGTCTACGAAGTGCTGACCGGCTGGAAGACCAACTCGTCGGGGAGCACCGCGTTCGGGAGGCTGCCGCGGCTTGCCCGGCACTACGTCGCGCGGCTGGAAGAGCTGCTTGGGGCGCCCGTGGTGATCATCTCAACGGGCCCCCGCCGAGAGGAAACGATCGTCCGAAAGCTCGCGCCCCTCACCCGTTGGTCCGTCAACCCATAGCGTTCCTAGGTTCTATCCCTTCCCTCTTCCCTCTTCTCCTACTCGTACACCTTTCCGCTCACCCTGAGGCGCCGCAGGTACAAGAGCTCGCACGAACCGTCACCGGTGTCCGTGCGTGACAGGGACGACTTCCACCACACGCTCTCCTGACCCCTGCGGCCGTCGATCCTCACCAGCTCGCCGGCGAGCTCGGCGATGTCGCCTGGGGCCAGCGAACGTGCGGCGCTCTCGAGGTCGGGCGACGCGGGCACCACATGGGTGTTCGAAGAGTTCCTCACCACCTCCCCGTTGCTGAAAGGCCGGTGCCCGTGCCAGCGCCAGAAGTACCAGCGTCCGCTCTGCGACCACTCGAGCCTTCGCCAGGCGTCGGCGGCGGCCAGTTCGCCCCACACGAGCGCCACGTCGCACGGGGAGAGGCTCGCGTTCCACCCCGCGTGGTAGCTCTCGCGAGACACGACGACGCCCCTGAGCACGTAGTGGGCGAGAGGCGTGATCACGAAGTTGTAGCCGACGGCCGCCAGCCGGATGGGATCAGTACCGTCGAGGGCGGTCTGCTCCGGCGCCTGGGACACGTCGATCGGTCCGGCGTCCTCGGAAACCGGGTGCGGGCGGCAGCCGGCCGCACCAATGAGCAGCACCGCGGCCGCGACACACGCGGCGGTATTCGGGAAGAGTGCTCGTCGGCACATCCATCAACGATGATGCCACCGCTCGCCGGGAGCGGCAAACACACCGTGCAACAGTATCCTCGCGCCTGGAATCTGCCTTGACGGCGCCTGGCCCTGTCGCTACCCTCGGGCGGGCCGTTAGCTCAGCTGGCAGAGCAGCGGGCTTTTAACCCGAAGGTCGTGGGTTCGATCCCCACACGGCCCACCACCGCCGCCCGCTCACCCTGTGCCACGACAGCACCAGGCAAGGGCGGGAAGAGCCAGTCCCCGCGCTGCTGGCGGGTCACGATTGGAGGCAGCCTCAGCGGCTTGAGGATGTTACCTCACGGCACCGCCGGGCCTTGGGTCGGGTGGATAATCCACACCAGGGGGTCATATGAAACGGATTGCGCTCGCGGTCGTCTTCCTCAATGTCGCTGCCGCCCTCCCCGCGCAGACATTTGAGGAGGCAGTGGCTGCCTACCAGCGAGGCCAGATCTTTGTCGCAGCCCAGGCCCTCATCAAGCTGGCCGAGGGGGGGGACGCGAAGGCGCAGTTCATGCTCGGCACCCTGTACTCCACCGGCAAAGGCGTGCAGCAGGACGATGCCGAGGCCGCGCGCTGGTACAACAAGGCCGCTGACCAGGGGGACGCGAAAGCGCAGCTCACACTCGGCAACATGTACTCCAACGGCAGAGGCGTGCGGCAGGACAAGGCCGAGGCCATGCGCTGGTACGGCAAAGCTGCCGAGAAAGGACTCGCGGAGGCGCAGTTCAACCTCGGTGTCATGTATGAAACCGGCGAAGGCGATTGGCAGGACAAGGCGGAGGCTGCGCGCTGGTACCGCGAGGCCGCCGATCAGGGGAACGCCCCGGCGCAGTTCAACCTCGGCCTCCTGTACCTCAAAGGCGAAGGTGTGCCCAAAAACTCGGCCAAGGCCGTGCGCTTGTACCGCATGGCCGCAGCGCAGGGACTCGCAGCGGCGCAGCTCAACCTCGGCCTCCTGTACGAGAAGGGCGAAGGGGTTTCGCCAGACAAGGACGAGGCCATCCGTTGGTACCGCATGGCTGCCAAACAGGGGAACGCGGAGGCGCAGGCCCACCTCCGCCGACTGACTGGAGACCAGACGTCCGGAGTCCCAAAACCCTGACGCGCACCGTTCCCAGTGTCAGCCCTACGTTCGGACCACGATTGAGGTATGCAACGGCTTGAGCTGCGGCAAAAAGGCCGACGCGTGCGAGGTCGCGCGCTCGGCCCAGAGGTCGCGGTTTCAATCCCCACACGGCCCACCACCGCTTGCCCGCCCATGCCTGTGTTACGCTTCGAGCGAACGCGACGGCCCTGTCGTCTAACGGTCAGGACACTGGTCTTTCAAGCCAGCAGCACGGGTTCGACTCCCGTCAGGGCCGCCATCGCTCCCCCACCCACCCGGTTGGAGGTCGAGAGTTAAGAGCCAAAGGTTTTAGAGGCGCTTTCAACTTTTCACTCTCGACTCGGGACTCCTCACGTGCGCTGCTCGGTGGGCTTGTCAAATCAAAAACCGGGGCCTAGACTCCCCATGTGAATTGGTTCACATTCTGCAAGGTGGACCGGTTCGCAAGTCCGCCCCCCACGAGCTTTGTCGGCTGCGGAGTGCAGAAGGAGGCACGTCATGTCCAAGCGTCGCATGGTCACTCTCGATGGGAACGAGGCGACAGCCTCGGTGGCCCACCGCACCAACGAGGTGATCGCGATCTATCCGATTACCCCCTCGTCCAACATGGGCGAGTGGGCCGACGAGTGGTCGGCATTCGGCCGGAAGAACATCTGGGGCACCGTCCCCCAGGTGACCGAGATGCAGTCCGAGGGCGGCGCCGCCGGCGCGGTCCACGGTGCGCTCCAGGCCGGGGCTCTCACCACCTCGTTTACCGCCTCCCAGGGCCTGCTCCTGTTCATCCCCAACATGTACAAGATCGCGGGCGAGCTGACCTCCTACTGCATGCACGTCTCCGCCCGCACGGTCGCCACCCACGCGCTCTCGATTTTCGGCGACCACTCGGATGTGATGGCGTGCCGCCAGACCGGGTTTGCCCTGCTGGCGTCCGGCTCGGTTCAGGAGGCGCACGACTGCGCCTGCATCGGCCAGGCCGCCACGCTGCGTTCGCGGGTGCCCTTCCTTCACTTCTTCGACGGCTTCCGCACCTCCCACGAGGTGGCCAAAATCGAGGAGCTTACCGACGACGACCTGCTCACGATGATCGGTGACGACCTGGTAGCCGCGCACCGCGCCCGGGCTCTCACGCCCGACAAGCCGGTGCTGCGCGGCACGGCGGAGAACCCCGACGCGTTCTTCCAGGCCCGCGAGGCCTGCAACTCCTTCTACCTCGCCTGCCCCGGCATGGTGCAGGCGGAGATGGACCGCTTCGCGAAGCTGGCCGGCCGCCAGTACCACCTCTTCGACTACATCGGCGACCCTAAGGCCGAGCGTGTGATCGTGCTCATGGGCTCGGGGGCAGAGACCGCCCACGAGACGGTGGACTGGATGCGGGCGCGCGGCGAGAAGGTGGGCGTGCTCAAGGTACGCCTCTACCGGCCTTTCGTGCTCGAGGCGTTCGTGAAGGCGCTGCCCGCCACCGTCAAGGCAATCGCAGTGCTCGACCGCACCAAGGAGCCGGGGGCGCTCGGCGAGCCGCTCTACCTCGATGTGGTTGCCGCCCTCCGCGAGAGTCGCACCGAGGGGATTGCGACGTTCGCCAAGGAGCCCGTTGTGGTCGGTGGGCGCTACGGGCTCTCTTCCAAGGAGTTCACCCCGGCGTGCGTCAAGGCGGTCTTCGACGAGATTGCCAAGGACAAACCCAAGAACCACTTCACCGTCGGGATTGTGGACGACGTGACGCACACCTCGTTGCCGTTGGACCCCGAGTTCGACATCGAGCCCGACGAGGTCAAGCGCGCGGTGTTCTTCGGGCTCGGCTCCGACGGCACGGTGGGCGCCAACAAGAACTCGATCAAGATCATCGCCGAGGAGACCGACAACTTCGGCCAGGGCTACTTCGTGTACGACTCCAAGAAGGCCGGCGCCGTCACCATCTCGCACCTCCGCTTCGGCCCCAACCCCATCAAGTCGTCCTACCTGATCAGGCGCGCCAATTTTGTCGCCTGCCACCAGTACGTCTTCCTCGACAAGTACGACATGCTCTCCTACGCGGCGCCGGGTGCGACGTTCCTCCTCAACGCGCCTTACGGCCCTGGCGAGGTCTGGGACCACCTCCCCCGCGAGGTGCAGCAGTCCATCCTGGACAAGAAGCTCAAGCTCTTCGTGATCGACGCCTACAAGGTCGCCAAGGACAACGGCATGGGCGTGCGCATCAACACCATCATGCAGACGTGTTTCTTCGCGATCTCCGGCGTGCTGCCGCGCGACGAGGCGATCGCTCACATCAAGAAGTCCATCGAGAAGACGTACGGCAAGAAGGGTGAAGCGGTGGTGCAGAAGAACTTCAGGGCCGTGGACGACACGCTCGCCAACCTCCACGAGGTGAAGGTGCCGGGCAAGCTGACCGCCACGCAGGCCATGCCGCCCACCGTCTCCAGTGCCGCGCCCGACTTCGTTAAGCGGGTCACTGCGGTGATGATGGCCGGCAAGGGCGACCTGCTGCCCGTGAGCGCCTTCCCGGTGGACGGGACCTGGCCGGTCGCCACCACCAAGTGGGAGAAGCGCAACATCGCCCTCGAGATCCCGGTGTGGGATCCGGCCATATGCATCCAGTGCAACAAGTGCGTGATGGTCTGCCCGCACGCTTCGATCCGTGCGAAGGTCTGCAAGCCCGAGCTGCTCGCCAAGGCGCCGGCAACATTGAAGTCCACCGACTATAAGGCGGCCGACTTCAAGGGGATGAAGTATATCCTTCAGGTCGCCCCCGAAGACTGCACGGGCTGCACCCTTTGCGTGATGGTGTGCCCGGCAAAGGACAAGTCCAACCCCAAGCACAAGGCGATCGACATGGCGCCGCAGATGCCCTTGCGCGAGGGTGAGCGCTCCAACTACGCATTCTTCCTCGACCTTCCCGAGGTGGACCGCGCGGCGCTCAAGCTCGACGTCAAGGGGTCGCAGTTCCTCGAGCCGCTGTTTGAGTACTCGGGCGCCTGCGCCGCCTGTGGCGAGACCCCCTACATCAAGCTCCTCACCCAGTTGTTCGGCGACCGCGCGCTGATCGGCAACGCCACCGGCTGCTCCTCAATCTACGGGGCCAACCTGCCCACGACCCCCTACGCCGTCAACCGCGACGGGCGCGGGCCGGCGTGGAACAACTCGCTGTTCGAGGACAACGCCGAGTTCGCGTTCGGCTTCCGCCTCGCCATCGACAAGCACATCGAGCAGGCGCGGGAGATGCTCGCGCTCCTCGCCCCGAGGCTCGGCGAGAACCTCGTCAACGAGCTGCTCAAAGCCAAACAGGACGACGAGACCGGCATTGCCGCTCAACGCCAACGCGTCGAGGAGCTGAAGAAAAAGCTCGCCGGCGTCGGCTCGCCGGAGGCACGCCGGCTGGCACTGTTGGCCGACTACCTCGTGAAGAAGAGCGTGTGGGCGGTGGGCGGCGACGGCTGGGCCTACGACATTGGATACGGCGGTCTCGACCACGTGTTGGCGATGGGTCGCGACGTCAACCTGCTGGTCCTCGACACGGAGGTCTACTCCAACACCGGCGGCCAGCAGTCGAAGGCCACGCCGATGGGTGCAGCGGCCAAGTTCGCAATGGCCGGCAAGAGCGTACCGAAGAAGGACCTCGGCATGCTGGCCATGACCTACGGCAACGTCTACGTCGCCCACGTGGCCTTCGGAGCGAAGGACTCGCAGACCGTGCGGGCGTTCCTCGAGGCCGACTCCTACCCCGGCCCCTCCATCATCATCGCGTACAGCCACTGCATCGCCCACGGCTACGACCTTGCCTACGGCTGCGAGCAACAGAAGCTGGCCGTGGACACCGGTACCTGGCCGCTCTACCGATGGGACCCGCGCCGCATCGCGCTCGGCGAGAGCCCACTCAAGATGGACTCGGGGCCAGGCAGCGTGCCGCTCGAAAAGTACGTCCGTAACGAGACACGTTTCCGCATGGTCGAGCAGATGGACGCGAAGCGCTTTCACATGCTCCTCGACCGCGCCCAGCGCGAGGTCAACAACCGCTTCATCGCCTACGAGCACCTGGCGAAGCTGGCGATGCCGGCCAAGCCCGCCGCTGACGCGCCCGCGGAACCTTCCGCCGACCCGGCTGGCGAGAAGAAGTCGAACTAAGGGGGAGACCATGGACCTTTCGACGACCTACCTAGGCTTCAAGCTTACGAACCCGTTGATGCCCGGCGCCTCGCCCCTTGTGGATGACCTCGACACCGTCAAGCGCCTCGAGGACGCGGGGGCCGCCGCGATCGTCATGCACTCGCTGTTCGAGGAGCAGATCACCCGCGAGCAGCTCGGGCACCTCCACGCGGTGGAGATGCACGAAGACTCCTTCGCGGAGGCGCTGTCGTACTTCCCGCAGCCCCAGGAATATCGCCTCGGGCCCGAGGCCTACCTCGAGCAGATCCGCAAGATCAAAGCGATGGTCAAGGTGCCGGTGATCGCGTCGTTGAACGGCACCTCGCCCGCGGGCTGGCTCGACTACGCCAAGCTCATCGAACAGGCGGGCGCCGACGCGCTTGAGCTCAACGTCTACTACCTGGCGACCCAGGCGTGGGAGACGAGCGAGAGCGTGGAGCGTCGCACCCTCGAGGCCCTGCGGGTCGTCAAGGGGGCCGTGAAGATCCCCGTGGCCGTCAAGCTTTCCCCCTTCTACTCCGCGCTCGCGAACCTCGCTAAACAGCTCGACGAGGAAGGTGCCGCCGGCCTCGTGCTCTTCAACCGGTTCTACCAGCCGGACATCGACGTCGAGGAGCTGGAGGTCGTCCCGAGCCTGCAGCTCTCGGACTCCTCCGAGCTGCTGCTCCGCCTGCGCTGGCTCGCCATCCTCTCGGGCCACCTCAAGGGCTCGCTCGCCTGTTCGGGGGGTGTGCACTCCCCGCTCGACGCAATCAAGGCGGTGATGGCGGGCGCCCACGCGGTGCAGCTCGTTTCCGCCCTGCTCAAGCGCGAGCCGCAGTACCTCCGGACGGTGCGCGAGGGGATGGAGCGCTGGATGGAGGAGCACGAGTACTCCTCGCTCGCGCAGATGCACGCCAGCATGAGCCACCAGAAGTCGCCGAACCCCCAGGCCCTCGAGCGCGCCAACTACATGCGCATCTTGCAGGGGTGGAGACCATAGATTGCGGGGTGTCCCGCGCCGCTCCGACCACCCTCCCGGCGCTCTAGACCCCCCGAACCCCCCACGCGAGCCGGGAGTGAATCCCGGCTCCGCTTCCATGCGTCGCGGGGGGTCCCGCGCCGCTCCACCCACCCTCCCGGCGCTCGACCCCCCGAACCCCCCACGCGAGCCGGGAGTGAATCCCGGCTCGCTTCCGTCTGACATGAGCAACCTGCCGATGTGGTGAGGCACGGGGCGCACCGTCTGCATCCATGACCGTGTGTTACGCTCCAGGCGGAGGCCCGTTGGAGCGCGTCACACACGTCATCGGCACCGTCCACGAGGTGTCGCTGAAGGGCGCCAACCGGGGGTGGTTCGAGCGCACGCTGCTGGCCAACGTGCGGGCCGCCCTGCGGGGGCTGCCGGTGGCCGAGGTGTCGATTCCAGCGCGGATCGTCGTCCGTTTCTCCGAGCCGGTCCCCTGGGGCGAGGTCTTCGAGCGCCTGTTCACCGTGTTCGGCCTCAACGGCATCATCCCGGTCGAGCGCGCGGGCACGACGTACGACCAGCTCGAGGATTTCGTGGGCGGCCACGCCGATCAGCTCAAAGGGAAGACATTTGCGGTGCGCTGCAAGCGCTCCGACAAGCGGTTCCCGATGACCTCGGAGGAGGTCAACCGCCGGCTGGGCGCGTTCGTGAACGAGCGAACGGGCATGGCCGTGGACCTCGAGAACCCGGAGGTCACGCTCCACGTCCTGGTCCAGAGCGATGGCCTGTACGTGTTCAGGGACCGCTATCCGGGACCCGGGGGGCTGCCCGCCGGGACGTCGGGCAGGGTGCTGGTGCTTCTCTCAGGCGGGATCGACTCGCCCGTTGCGGCCTACCTCGCGATGAAGCGCGGCACGAGGGCGCACTACGTCCACTTCCACTCCGCGCCGTACACCACCGAAGCCTCGGTCGGCAAGGTCGAGAGGCTAGTGCGGGTGCTCACCCGCCACCAGGGGGCGAGCCGTTTGGCGATCGTCCCGTTCGGGGACTGCCAGCGCGAAATCGTCTCCCTTTGTCCCGAGCGGCTTCGCGTGGTGCTCTACCGTCGCATGATGCTGCGCATCGCGGAGCGCATCGCCAGGCGCTGGCGCTGCGAGGCCCTGGTCACCGGCGAGGCGCTCAACCAGGTGGCTTCCCAGACTCTCGAGAACATGGCCGCGATCGACCGTGTCGCACACATGCCCGTGCTCCGCCCGCTCGCAGGCATGGACAAGCAGGAGATCATCGCGGTGGCCGAGCGCGCGGGGACGTACGAGCTGTCGGTGCTGCCGCATCAGGACTGCTGCTCATTCCTGCAGCCCCAGCACCCCGCGACCCGAAGCACACCCGCCGCCTGCGAGGAGGCCGAGGCTGCCCTGGACGTCGAGGTGTGGGCGCGCCGGCTGCAGCACGACGCTACGGTGACGGTGATTCAGCACCGCTGGGACGAGCAGGCCCAAGACGTTAGCGGTAGGCGGTAGGCCGGCTGAGGTCGGAAATCAGCCGCCGCTTGACGTTCCTATCCTCGCATTCTGCCTACCGACTCGCGCCTCACGCCTCTTGCCTCGCGCCTGGCTCACTTCGCTGCGCTGAGCCTCTGGATGTCGGCCAGGACCTCCGAGGCGTGCTTGCTCGGGGTGACGTCCGCGTACGCCGTAAGCACCTTGCCGTCGGGCCCCACCAGGTACGAGATGCGACGAGCCGCTAGCCTGCTTGGCGAGTCCGCCGCGCCCACCTCGACCGCGAGCGTTCGCTTGGTGTCCGAGAGCAGCGGGAACGGGAACTTGTTCTTGGCGATGAACTCGGCGTTGTCCTTCGGATCGTCGAACGAGACCCCCACGACCTGGACCCCCGCCTTCTCGAAGCCGGAATAGTTGTCCCGCAGGGCGCACCCCTCGGCGGTGCACCCCGAGGTCATGGCCTTCGGGTAGAACCAGAGCAGGTACGTCTTTCCGGAGAATTCCTTCGACGAGACCATGGCGTCGGTTTGGTTCGGAAGTTCCCAGACAGGGAACGGATCGCCGGGCTTGAGCATCCCGGCCGCGAACGCCGTGCCCCCGACGAGAACGCCGGCGACCATCAGCAGGATGAACGGTTTCATGAGGCTCTCCCTCCCCACCCTCAAACCTCACCAAGTTTCGCACGATTCCTCTGCCTGCACTCCGGGGGCGGTGCACTCCCCCTTTCGTTTCGCGGCGATCCTGGATATCATCCAGCCGCGGATGGTGTTGATCCTGAGATGACTCCCCGGCCAAACGGATCGCTGCAGGGTGCCCACGCGGATCGTGGCGTCCGTGAGAAACGGGCGGTTGCCCTGAGTTCGATGCTCGCCGGCCTTTTCCTGACCGCCATGAAGCTGGTGGTGGGCCTCATGACCGGCTCGTTGGGCATCCTCTCGGAGGCCGCACACTCGGCCCTCGACTTCGTGGCGGCCGCGGTGACGTGGTTCGCGGTGCGGGTGTCGGGCCGCCCTGCTGACCGCGAGCACACATACGGACACGGAAAAGTGGAGAACCTCTCGGCGCTCTTCGAGACCGGGCTACTGCTCGTAACGTGCGGCTGGATCATCTACGAAGCCGTGCAGCGCCTGTTCTTCAAGCGGGTCGAGGTGGAGGCCAGCGTCTGGGCGTTTGCCATCATGGCCACGTCCATCGTGGTCGACTTCTCGCGCTCGCGCGCTCTCAGCCGCGCTGCCAAGAAGTACGACAGTCAGGCGCTCGAGGCGGACGCCCTCCACTTCTCGACTGATATCTGGTCCTCCGCAGTGGTCCTCCTCGGCCTCGTAGGTGTGCTGCTGTCGACCCTGCCGGGACTCCGCTGGCTTCTCAAGGCGGATGCGCTTGCTGCCCTCGGCGTCGCCGGGATCGTCGTCTGGGTGAGCATCCAGCTCGGACGAAAAACGATCGCAAACCTTCTCGACGAGGTGCCGCCGGGCCTGCTTGACGGGATCGTCCAGGCCGTGCGCCTCCCAGGGGTTCTGGATGTCGGGCGGGTTCGGGTACGACGGAGCGGCCCGGAGGCCTTTGCCGACGTGACGCTCACCGTAGGGCGCGAGACCCTCCTCGAGCGGGCGCACGGGGTGGCCACCGCCGCGGAGGCGGCGGTCCGGCGGTTGCTTCCCGGAGCCGATGTCGTCGTCCACGTCGAGCCGGCCGACAGCGCGGCCAGTGCGCGCGACGAGGACGCTCCGGCGGTGGCGAGGGTCATCGCGTTGCGGATGGGCCTCGCAGCCCACAACATCAACGTCGAGGAGGTCCTCGGCTCGCGTTCGATGGAGCTTCATCTCGAGGTAGACGACACCCTCAGCGTGGGAGCGGCGCACCACCAGGCCACCGCGTTCGAGAAGGCCCTGCACGAGGCCCTACCGGACATCGGGCAGATCGTCACCCACATCGAGCCTACCGCGGTCTCAGGTTCCACGTACCGCGCGGAGCCGAAGGACGAGGCTCGGGTCCTCGAGGTCCTGCACGAGTTGGCGCGCGAGGACAGCTTCCATTGCCACCCTCACAACGTGACGGTGCGGCGCACCGGCGACGAGCTCGCCATCTCCTTCCACTGCGCCCTTGACGCGGACACGGCCATCACCACCGCCCACACGATCACCGAGCAGGTCGAGCATGCACTTCGAGCTCGGCTTCCCCACCTGGGGCGCGTCGTGATCCACGTCGAGCCCCTCTCTAAAAAGAAGTGAAAGGGTAAAGGGCAGAAGGGAAAGGGACGGCAGCGATTCAGGGGGCCGGGGCGGGCGCTTTTCCGCTTTGCCTTTTCCCTTTTCCCTTTCCTGTTGGGCCTGTTTTCCTACGCGCCGAACTTGGCGAGCTTGCCGGCAGCGGCCAGCGCCTCCGCCAGCAGGAAGCGAAGCGGCATGCGCCCGAGCGCACCGCTGATACACGTGGTCTCCGAGAACGTCGCAACCGAGTCGCGGAAAACCTGGCCGGGCGCCCACACTAGCGCCGGCACCGGATGCCACGAGTGCGCCTTGTGAGCTACCGGCGTCGAGTGGTCAGCGGTCACGACCACAACCTCGAACCCGTCCCCGAGCAGGTCAGGGATCAGCCGGTCCACCTCATCGATGACCTCCCGTTTGCGGTTGAAGTCGCCGTCCTCGCCGGCCTTGTCCGTGTACTTGACGTGGACGAAGAAAAAGTCGCGCCCCTCGCGATTCGCCCGCACGACTGCCGGGAAATCCGCGAGAGAAGGCGGGGCCGCGGGCATCTCCATGCCGACGAGGCGCGCGAGTCCGCGGTACATCGGGTAGGTCGCGATGCAAACCGGCCGCAGCCGGAAACGCTCGGAGAGCGGCGGAATCTTGGGAAGCGAGTCAAAGCCGCGCAGCAGCATGCCATTGGCCCTGGGCTCGCCCTTCAGCGCCTCGCGGGCGGCTTTCAGGAACGCCGAGACGATCGTTCCGGTCGGTTTGGAGGCGGCATCCAGCGCCTTCACCGGCAACGGCTTCACGCCCGTGTGCTGGGGGTCGGTGTCGCCGAGCCGATGTCCCAGCCTCTTCCCCCGCACTATCAGCGCCCCTCGGTGCTCCGCCTCGGTCTCAACGAAGATCTCGGCCCCCGGAGGCGGCGGGATCTTCCGCAGGCGGGCGACAAGCCTCCTGTTTTCGCCGGTTTCGATGCGTCCCGCCCTGCGGTCCGAGACGTAGCCGGCTGAATCGAGTGTGCAGAAGTTGAAGCGCGCCGCGACGTCGCCCGGTTCAAGTGGAAAGTCGATACCCACCGCGGAGAGGACGCCGCGGCCGATCTCGTACTCGGTCGGGTCGTACCCGAACAGGCCGAGGTGACCCGGGCCCGAGCCGGGGGTGATGCCAGGCCCCACGGGGTCGAAGCGCCCACAACAGCCGTCCCTTGCGAGGAGGTCCAGGTTGGGTTTCTTGGCAGCCGCGAGGGGCGTGAGAGCGTCGCCGTAGCGCGGCAGGTCGCCGAGACCGTCCAGGACCAGGAACAGGATGCGCGACGAGGTTTGCTCGGCTTGCCGCTCAACGATCCGCATCGTGTCCATCAACACCTCCCGCAACACAAGCATAGCGGACCCGCCTGCCTCGTCTAGGGCCTTGCCGACGCGGGCGTGCTCCGGGCGCGCCCAGGGGTGGGCTCCATCATCTTCTGCATCATGGCGTTGTAGAGCAGGGGGAAGGTGGCCTCCGTCTGGCCGCGGAAGTACGGGGCGAACGAGAAGAGCACCGCGCGCCCCTTGCCGCGCCGCACCTCGACAACAGCGGCGCGCCGGTGCAGCTTCTCCTCGCCGCGCATCCAGCCGGAGAGCACAAGCGGCGAATCGGGAAAGCGTGCGGCAACGGTCCGCGACTGCTCGCCCACGACCGGCCTGGTGGCGAACGCCGTCTCGCCCTCGATCATCGCCGCCACCCGCTCGGGCATGCCCCAACCCAGGGGCGAGGTTCCGTCCACCTCCAACGCCAAAAGGGCGCCCGGGCAGCGGAACTCCTCGCGCTTGACGCCCCTGAGCGAGTCGGTAACCGGGAGGTCGAGAGCCTCCGCGAGCCAGGCGGCGGAGGGTCCGAACGCCACGACGAGGCCACCGTCCGCAAAGAAGCGCTTGATTGCGTCCAACCCCTCCTTGCCGATCCCCTTCCGGTACTCGGGGGGCGGAAGGGCCGGGCCGCGCTGCTGCGGCCCCTCCACGATCACCTTTCCCTCCATCGGCGGGATCACCAGCACCTCCACGCGGCCGGCAAACGCACCCGAGGCAACGGCCGGGGTGCCCACCTCCTCAACGGGGAAGCCGGCCCTCTCGAGGACGAAACGCAGCCAACCCGCGTCCTCCAGGCCAAAGTGGGGGTGATAGACCCCGAGGACGGCGCGCCTCATTGGCGCCGCGGCGTCCGGCGTCGTGCGCGTGCGTACCGCCGTGACGCCCGCCCCGGCCAGCAACCGTTCCTGCGCTTTGGCCTCCAGTCCTCCAATCACGAAGGAGCCTGCCGGGACGTCCTTGCCGGCAAGGCGTACGACCGCCGTCGTTCGGGCCACGGAGGCCCCCTCGCGGAGCGCCCGGTTTGCAGCAGAGAAGCCACCCAGTTGTCCGGCCGGTACGACCAGGACGTTCCCCTCCCCTCCCGCGGGGGTGTCGGGCGGCACCCATCGCGACCGGAGGGGAGTCACCGTGCCGCCGACCTCACCTTCGGCCCTGACCGCACGGACGCCGAGCGCGAGCGGCATCGTCCAGGCCGTGATGTCGTAGGGGAGCAGGATCTCGGCCTCTGGCGCCGGGGCGATCTGCGGGTACTGCTGCCGCTCCATGATCTCCAGCAGGTACTGCCGGAGCGGCTGCGCCGCCGGGAAGATCACCGTGCCGGTCGGGTACGGCCGACCGTCGGCCGTGACCTCGCCCTCCGCAGTGAAACCGTCCAGCCCGGCCGTGAGGAGCAGCTCGATCAGGTGCGCCCTGCGGCCGGGGTCGTCGCCGGGCGGCACGAGGTACGCGCGCGGAGCTTCGCGCTCCCCGCGCGTCACCGCCTCGGCCGCCATGAGCGAGACGTCGCGAAGCACGGCCTCGCGCTGGACCGAGCCGAACTCCACGAACGCGCGCATCAGCGTGAGCTGGTAGGAGACGGCGTCCGCGAACCCCCATGTGCCGCCACGCCAGGGGTTGGGGAAATTGACCTGCGCACGGTAATCGACGAGACCCTTGCCACCGGCGCGCAGCTCGTTCTCGTCCACCTGGATTGGCGTGGCCAGCGCCGCGCTCGCGGTCTCGGTGAGCACACCGAACACGTTCTTCCACCACCCCGTGTTGCGGGTGCCGCCGATCCAGTTTGCGTCGAAGGTCCACCCCGAGACCACGCCCGCCTTGCCCTGCTCCTCGAGCCGGAGCGACATCAGGGTCCCCAGGTGCGAGGTCATGCGCCACACGAAAGGGTGGACGTTGGGCGCGATCGGGTCGGCAAACGGCGGCACAAACTGCCGGGGTCCCGTGGAGCCCATCATGTGGAGGTCCAGGAAGAGCTGCGGGTGCCACTCGTGGTAGACAAATTCGTTCAGGGCCCGGCTCTCCGGCTGGGTGAGGTAGACGAAGTCGCGGTTGTTGTCGTGACCGGCGTAGCGGTGGTAGAGGAACGGCGGCGACGAGCCCTCGTACGGTGTTCCCAGACACTTTCGGTACCACGCGACCGTCGCCTCCTGGCCGTCCGGGTTGAGCGATGGTACGAGCAGCAGCACGACGCGCTCGAGCCACGCCGCCTCCACGGTTCCCGGTTGCGCATCGGCCAGCTCGAAGGCGAGCAGCAGTGCGGATTGCGGTCCGGCAACCTCGTTGGCGTGGATGCCGGCGGTGATGAGGATGCAGCTGGGCAGGGTGGCCACGAGCCGATCCCGCGCCGCGCCCTCCAGACCCCGCGGGTCGGCAATGCGCGCCCAGCCCCGGCGAAGCTCGTCGAGTGCCGCGATGTTCGAGGCGGCAGAGATCGCCACCGCCAGCATGGTGCGCCCCTCCACCGTGGGTCCCATCTCGAGCAGTCGCACCCGGTCGCTGTGCGCCGCGAGGGCGTGCAGGTAGCGCTCGCTCTCGCTGTATCTCGCCAGCACCCGGTTCTGGCCGACGGCCATGGCGAGGACGTCCTTCGGCGAGGGGACGCCCTCCCCCCCCGCCGCCAGCCGCGCGGTCACCACCGCCAGAACCGCTGCAGCGCACTGCACCCACTTTTTGTCCGGCATCGCTCCTCCGCAGCGGTAAGGTTACCCCGTCCCGGGGCCCTCGTCGCGTCCCGCCCCTTGGACTCTTCTCCAGGGTTTTGCCCCGAATCCCCCCTTTCTTGTCGTCTATCGCACGTAGGCTTTCCTTTGCCCAGCGGGTGCCCGGTTGGTTCTTGTCCTTGTCACTGCGTGACGGCTTTGTTGTGCCGCTGCCGGGGGTGGCGAGGTGCGGCCTTGCGTCTCCCCAGCCGCTACGGCCGCACACTCCTCCGCCCGCGACCGGACAGCGCGATCCGCACCGGGCCCGTCGGCGTTCGCAAGAGGCCGCGCCGCCGTCTCCCCAACGCGGCTCGCGCGTCCGGCACCCGCGGGCTCCGGAGAGATTTGCCACCCGCGGCACCGGCAATCTAACCCCCCACCCTTTGGCTAGAAGCATCGAAGCGACGACTGAGGAGCCGCCCTGTCCGAATCTCGCGAGCAGCTCGGTGGCAAGCCGAGTGCGAATGTCACCCGCCCCCTCCAACCAAACGCCCACGAGGGCCTGCCACAACAGAGCGGCTCGTTTCCAGTTTCAAGGTATCTAGCCGAAGGGTCGGTGGTCAAGATCGCCCCGCGGGCGTGAAGAGCCATGACGCCGGAGCGTGCGGGCACCGAGCGGGCGGCCCGCGGTGGGGTATCGCTGGCGTAGCTTCACACGAACAGCGAGGGGCCCCACCGCGGGATGTCCCTGCTCGGTCGCACGCGCAGGCGCGTCGGAGAGCTGCGCTCGATGCGCAGCCCGAGCGACCGCTCAAAGCCCGCGGGGCACAAGAAAACCCCACGGAGTGGAAGGAAAGGCAATGCCGCGCAC